>Ga0209630_10000025_pt1 | contig 185300 bp, 212 predicted proteins | sample COG_01_FD_184745 | JGI IMG/M metagenome (GOLD analysis project Ga0209630, IMG submission 184745) | Pelagic Microbial community sample from North Sea - COGITO 998_met_01 (SPAdes) (version 2) | ecosystem: Environmental > Aquatic > Marine > Neritic zone/Coastal water | place: Helgoland, sampling...
CCCTGACAACGGGTTTTCCCGATTTTGGGTACAGTTATCCCAGTGTCACAAGGTTTGTTGATATTCTCGCAGTGCTTCGATAATAATAGATTTCAACTCAACTCTCTCCTCTGCTGTGAAGATAGTGCGCTTCTTTACTGGCATTGGAGGATACTCACGCTGTGAGTTGTTATTACTCACGCCAGGAAGACTCATGCCTTGTGTGTCAATCTTATCCATCAGTTGTAAGAAACAATTTTGTAGTTGTTGAGATCATCTTTGATCACTCTCTCGTGTGGTGATAACAAACTACGCTCTAGTCGTAGTTGCCAACCCTCTTGAAGATCGTTTTCTGCGATAACAGCGAAACCAAAACATCCTGGAGTTGGCATCATAAAGAGACCATGCTTTTCTGCCTCCTGACTATTAGCGAAACCTCGCGCAGTGATGGTCCAATCTTTACCGAAGTAAGCACAAATGAAATCTTTCATGTTAATCAACCTCCAAACATGTCATCGAAAAGTTGTTGTCCAGACCGCTCGTCTTGCTCTGCTTTCTTTGCATATTGTGCCATACGCTCTAATGCCTCCTCGCGAGAGATTGACTCGGGGAAGTAATAGTGACGACCTGATGGAGTTGTGTAACGCATTTGTTTGTTTGTTTGTCTTGAATCAATTGTAGCAGTTCTGATGCCCCTGTCTACGTGTTTTCCTGATTTTGGGTACAGTTGTTAGATTGTCACACTAAACGAGTGCGGTTGCAGGAATACCCTTTACGAAGATTTCATCTGTGATTCTTTGCAGTCTTTTGATAACTGCGGCACCATAATTCTGATGGACAGGCACAGTAACAAAACCAGTGGGTTTGTGATAACAACTCCAATCGCAAGGAGTAACACTACCGCTCGCAAGATTAGCGGCATCGCGTTGATCAAGTCGGATAACCCTTCCGATAGTTTGTGCCATCTCCACGACGTTAAGATTTCGCAGCAAAATGCAGTGAGTGAGACCAGGCACGTTGATACCTTCCGACAAAATCGAGTAATGAAAGAGAACAAATTTGCGTCCTTCTTCTTTACCCCATGCAGTGAGAGTTTCAAAGAATTGCTCGCGATTGACTTTCGTTTGGTTGACATATGCACCGAATTTGGATGTGACGTGGAGGATATCGTATCCCCTATCTGATAGTTGTGATAGGAGATCTGTGTGACCTAGGATGTTACCCAACACACGCGAAGATGGGACAGCAACCAACACCTTTGCGGCACTAGTCTCATCGAGGTTATCAATAATGTCTTGCACAGTGTTGCTGTGGACAACATGTGGATTCTTCTTATCGACAACAGATTGTGTGTTGAAAGGTACAATCGTAGGACGCAGAATGTTGCCCTGTGCAACAAGATCAGGCGCGGGGACATTGACAATAACGTCACCAAATACGCTGATATTATTCATGCCACGATCGTGCTTGTTAGATACACGCGGAGTTGCAGTGAAGAAATAGTTATTCTCCGCAATCATGCTCATCGATGCTACTTTGATGAAGTGATTACGCTGGCATGCGTTGTGTGCCTCATCGTAATATGCAACGTCTACAGTGATACCACTATCGATGACTCTGTGAAGAGAGTGATATGTAGTGAAGATGATACGATGACAGATAGCAGAGGCGCACATCTCATCGAAGAGTGCGATCTTCTCACTCTTAGTTGTCTTGAAGTGCTTGCTCTCTCCACTATGAACAACAGCAGGGATAAGGTCAGGGCGACGGATACCAGGGAAGGACAAGAACTCATCGCACAATTGAGATGACAGCAGGATGCGAGGCGCAACGACAACAAAGGTTAAAGGGCGATCAGCAGCATCCATGCGACGGATCGCGTCAGTGATCATCATGATCGTCTTGCCACCGCCTGTGGGGACGATAACCTGCCCTTGCTTGGTTGCCATAGCGTCAACGGCAGCAGATTGGTGAGGACGGAGGGTAATCAAGATTTTGTTTTTCTCGTTAAAACTAGTATAACCCCACACGGCAGCGGATTGCCATGTGGGGTGTGGAGGTTAGTAGATTGTCACATCAGGCGCATAGTGACTCCAATGCTTTACGATGTTGGTCTACAAAGATAGCATTATGGGGAGCAGTGTTGATATATTCAAAGATAAACTCTTTGCACTCTGCAACACTATCAAACACAGCAATTTGTGGGTGCATGTAAGTTAGTGATCCATCTTCATGTGCAATCTGACGACGAGCGCAGACCTTAAAGTTGCCATCATCGTTGTTATTTTCGGTGATGCAGAAAGCATAGAGACGATCTTCTCCCACCCAAATACTATCCTCCTCAATCCAGATAAGTTCCATATATGTGACAGTAGGAAGGCGCTTGGTGTAATCAATGTCGATCATGTATGGTGCTGTGAGTGGTTTAGTTGGAAGAGACAAAATGTCATCGAGAGCGTTGAATTGTTGAGTCATAATAGTTCATCATTTTGGTGTCACGCTCTGCTAGGAAGTTAAGATAACCTACGAGAGCAAACATAACACAAATGCCTGATAATCCGTATTGTGTGATCTTACTCATGCTGTTTGCAGTTTCTCATTGTCAACCCACATTAGTTCTGTCTCAATGGCATCCACAATCGCTCCATGAATGTGATCGTAGTCTTGCAGGTTGTATAAGACAAGATCACAAACTTCATCTGATTGATACACCTCATCGCCATTATCATCATACTTAACAACATCTTCAGAGGTGTAAATCCATGCTGCTGCTGGTGCTTCTCCTCCCTGCTCTTTGATGAGTTTCTCTACTCTTGCTTTGAGATCGTTGAGTGTTAGCATTGAGTCCATGATGTTAGATAAGGGTTTGCAGTGAGTGAGGGGAATCACCCCACACATGCCATGGGAGCATACTCAGAGCGAGGCATTTTGTCGGTGTGGTAGTCAGTAACTGTTGCACCGCTAGCAATACGCTCTGCCCACTCATTACGTGCTGTGAGCATGGTCACAGTGCTATAAGACTTAGCACCGTTATCAATGAATGTCACACGCTTGTTGAAACGTTTGACAACAACTTTCATGCCTTTGATATCATCTGACTCAGCGATGAATGCCTCAGGGAAGAAATCAACGATGCAGATGGAGTTTGTGAGTTGCATGTTTGGAGGTGTTTTCCTTTGACTCTCTTAATATACACGGTTTTGGGGTGCTGTGCGCGTTTGGTGGACACTTTGACCAAGTGGCACAGGGGTGCCTAAATGTCACAAACTACTTCTACTTCGTCAATACTTAACTGACGCAGTAATTCATATCTCACGTTCGATATCTTATGACAAAGATAATCGGAGTATTCTAGAGATTTACATTGAGTTTCAACGATGTTTAAGTGTAACAACGCTGATTTAATTTCTTTCTCTTTACTCATTGTAATGTCAGGTTAGGTACAAATAGGAAGACATATTCACCATCTTCAGGATCGCGACCATCGACAATCCACTCATCATGAATGCATTTAGTGTCTCCTAAGTTATCACGAATCGCATGCATTCTCAAACGCTCGAATAATGTGTCGGACATATTATCGATGCTTGTTTGATGCTCGTCGAGATCGTAAGGCATTGAATTAGACCTGAAATGAGGGTTTGTTTGGATGTTAGTTAATAGAGGCATTCTAGACGCTTCTAGGTGCCTCTGAGAGTCAGAAAGGGTTAGACCATGACTCATACTTTTTCATGGTGATGTAACCTTCCTTACAAAGTTGATCAGTAAACATTCCCCACTCTTCACGCTTCCAAACTTTATCATTCTTCAGTCTAGGATGTTGCTTAACAATCACGCTCCAATTGTAACGGAATTGCTCTAGTGCTTGGACTTTGGTGATGGTCAAGGTTGGTGTCCTTTGCTGATGAATATAGTATAGAGCAGATTATGCTTTGCGGATCTCACCACCGACCACTACGTCAGCTGGCACACGAGAGATGGTGTAGCGACTGATCTGCTGAGAGAATGGACGCCATGCTTCCACAGTCTCACCCACAATGCGGTCGTGCTGACGATCCATGCCGCTTTGAGTGGTGCATTTGCCTGCTTTGCGGAAATAGATGATGGGTTGCACAGAGTCTTTGGTGTCGATCTCAACCTTGTAGAAGCAGTGCTTAACGACTGTGGTGGTCATGGGGTGCCTTGCTGATGAATCAAGTATAGACCCTAGGGAGTGCCATGCCCACCGATGGTGGACACTTTAGGTCACTGTCACACGCCAAGTGGTGTTATCAACTCCCGAGGTGGTTTGTCATGCAATTCATCTAGATTTTTCATTGGATAAACTGCACCTAAACTAACGCGATATCCTTCCTTTGGACCTTCACCACGATGCCAGATCATAGAATTAAACAATACTAACCTACCTTCCTTAAATGGCACATCTAGGTAATCTTCATCACGATCGTTAACAAATACTGTGCTACCTGAAGTACCATGCCCCATGTAGATCGCAGTGAGGTAAGTATCATAATCAGAGTCAGAATGATTCTGTCCGTCTTGTCCAGGAACTTGACCATTTAACAAGATACGATGACAATGACCAGGAAGATTCAAGTCTTTACATATATCATTGTAGATACACATATTGAGATAATCAACAAACCACCAACGCTCAACAGGCACAGTCCATCGATCCATCTCCATCAACATATTTCCAAAGAATCTACATCTTTGGAAGTTTTTGTATGGTGAGTTAGTGTATGTGACAGGGAAATACTCCAAATCCATACTAACTCTCTCAACCATCCATTGTGGGAAGTAGTCATCAACTATTCTAGGTTTTCCGTAAATTAGTTCTTGCATTTTGTTAAAATTTCAGTGATCTTGTGCCAAGCATTTGCTCGCTGAGTGTTATTCTCATCCACTTCTTCGTCAGTTATATCTAGTTTTTTCATATCATTGATCTTACTAAACACCTTGTCAAGTTGATCTGATATTTCTTTCTTAGGATTAGACATTTAACTCATCTTCATTCTCTACAACTGCTCGCAATCCTTCCATTAACATATGGTTGATTTGCTCCTCTGTCATACCCTTAAACATTGAATATCTTGGATCATTTGGATCCCACTCAACTTTAAATGTACCGTCTGGATTCTCAGTAATTTTAAGTGAGTCTTCACTAGAAACCGTTTCCACCTCGTTGTTTGACATCGATGACCTCCACATTTGAAATAAGTTCTTTAAAATTCCACCAAACTGTGTAAACTTCAGCATAACTATGTAACACCTTGCAAGTGTTATCTTTACACCACACTTTATACCAATGCCTATCATATGGGGCATCAGATGTGCATGTAAATGTTTCTGGCAACTCTTTAGGTAAGTTCATAATAACTCCAATCATTATCGTAAGGGATATTCACCCAAAACCAGAAATCTGGGTTGTCAGGTGATGAGAAAAACCATCGATCTAGTCTCTTATGCTCAATAGTTACAATTGGTTTACTGTTGAGATACTTAGCATAAATCTCTTGTGCCTTTGGTGTTTTTGGTGTGACTTGTGCTTTACCTCTTAACATAATCGAGTCGTTAGATTGTCTTGTAATGGTTTTATACGATCCAGACACATTTGATGATATGTGTCATCAATCTCAAAACCTATGAAATTACGTTGGCATTCATGGGCAATTTGGGCAGTTGTGCCTGCTCCCATGAATGGATCTAATACTAGATCATCAGGATTAGACCACGAAAGAATATGTCCTCGTGCTAATTCCTCAGGCATAGTGGCAGGATGCTTGTAAGATGCCTTAGATGATTGTCCAAACCCTCCACTATTCTTGATCTTCCAAATGTTAGTCCTAACACCCCATTCCCTGATCTCTTTGCTCTTTTTACCAGGATCGTGGATAGTCCCATCCTTCTTCCTAGTGCTAGCATTGCCAAATGAAGTATACCCTGCCCAAGCATTCTTCTTGTCTTGAATGAGGTTGATAGTCTTAGGTTTACCCTTGGATAGTATAAAACAATACTCAAAGATCTGAGTATATCTTACACTGTTGGGACCAGATGCAAACGCTGTGCCTGTCTTCTCATATATCATGGTGTCATGTAGTCTCATACCACATGCATCCATAAAATATAAACATTGGCGGAAACTGCTGCCAGTTTCACTACCTTTGACTGTGGCATCGTTAACATTCCACATAATAACACCGCCAGGTTTTAATACTCTAGTGATGTTATCTGCAACCTGCATGAATACATTGTGATCCCATTGACTACTGTCGTTGTATGTCCGCAGGTCATCATAGGGAGGAGAGGTGACAACTAGGTCAACACTCTCCCCATCTAGTTGTTGCATCCCATCGATGCAATTCATGAGGTGTGTGGTGTTAATATCAAGCATTGATTGTTTCTTTAATGAATTTGACCCAAGTAGAATTCTTCTTTAGTTTACCAGAATAGCATACAATATCATTATAGTCAGTGGAAGTCAAGCAGCGCAATCCACTGAAGTTAGAAGACTTAGACTCACCAGTCTTGGGGTCAAACTTACCTTTGTTGTATGCTTTCCACTTGTAAGCAGAGTTGTCAATCGTGAGAGTCTGACGCTCACTGATACGATTACCTTCGAGTTTGTAACGACAAACAAGAGTCAATTCACATTTGACGTTAACACCTAAATTGCCAAGACATGCTGATGATCCATCCTTACCTCCAGCAGACTTATACTCGATTGGTATAGGTTGGGTGATTGTTTTACCTTGGTATGAGTTACCAACGTAGGCATAATCCTGACCAGCACCACAACCATCAACAATCGGTAAGTTATAACGATCGATGATGATTGATAATGCTTCAGCAAACCAATACTGGAGAAACTTAGTGACTGTTTGTGTCTTCTGCTTCTCGTCAGTCTCAAATGATTTTAGATATGATTCAAACGTAATATCAGAATTACGAAGTGCAATAGGACGACGTGCTGATGTACGATAGTCATCAACAGTTAGTTGCACTTCAGTGTAGATTTCGTCGTTGATGATTTCAACGCAACGCTCAAAGGAAATAGTTTTGTCCATGATTGGGTGTAGTGCTTTCAACTCCCTTAATATAGAGCATTTTTGCATGTAGTGGCAAAACAGTGGACACTTTGACTAACTGTCACATCACCCTGCTTGAAACAGGATCCGCTTCCATGCATCCTCATCAGGGTGAGCGAACTTAGGATTGACCCGTGCAGCATCAGCGAGCGTCTTGGGTCCTAGAGTTTGTGATCCCTTGCCTGACACGCCGATCTCCTCGTTATACTTGTCAATAATACGATGGAGAATCCATTGAGGTGATTGGAAACCACTAAATCCTTTGATTAGTTTATCTTGATTCCAGACAAATGGGATCCGAGCGATACACCACTGCTGAAACTTCTCCTGCCTGCCATTAGTCAACCCATCGTTAATAAACAGGTTGAGGAGACAAATAGCACGGAATGCAGTGCCATGGATATTTGATGCTGCCACAATCTTCGTGAATGAATTCTCTTCATTACGTCCATAGATTCGACGCCACAGTTTATATCCTTCAAGAATACCTAGGGTGCCAGTAGCATCCTTAGGATAATCATCCCTGATAGTATAATGAAAGTGTGCGAATGATTTGACAGGGGTTGCATCATCACAATCAGATCCAAACGTATCAGGATATGCAACAACGTTGAGAGTTTTCATTGTATTCTCAACGTGACATGCATCAGGATCATTGAAGCAAACTCCAGACCTGAGAATGTCAATAGTTGACAGTTTGTTTCTCCATGTGTTTAGACGATTGAAGACAAGTGCTTCTTTCTTTAACACATCTTCGTATGTTGCATCTTCATCATGATCCAAGATTGCAAGAGTCAATCCTTCATTCTCTTGACTGAGGATAAACTTTGCTACCTTATTTTGTCCATCGATTACGCGTTCACCACTAAGCGCCTCACCCAAAGATATGGGACGGCGCGAGACAACAACAGGCACCAGTAGATTGTAATCTAAGATGCCATAGTTTTGTAGTTTTAGTGGGGAAATCAGTCTTTGATATTCGTAATCGACAATGAGTTTTAGTGCTCTTGCAAGATCGCATTTTTCAATCTCAAGTGGTTTATTTACCGAACCTGGATTCTGGGTGATATTCAATCCCAGTACAATCTCTTTCATTGTCTTTGATTTTTTAGACATGATAACCTCTTTTGGTTGTGTGTAAAAGTTTTACATTTTGTGTAAAAGTTACATCGGACAAGTTGTCCATTGATGTAACACACAGTATATATCAGAGTTTATCGCTTGTCAAGGTCTGGTAGCATATCGTTACCTGGATGATCTTCAGTCTTACCTTTATATCTTTGCACATCACGTAGATGACTATCATCTACCTCTAAATTTTCCCAGTATTGTCTATAAACAATCAGGTTACATTCTTCATATGGACGACGTGATCCTGGAGGATTAGGTTTTTGCTTATAACAAATGCACAGATACTGATCACATACAAAACTGATGTATCCTTCAGTTGTCTTGAAACGGCACTTTCTGCCTAGTGTTAGCGTGTCCAAGATCTTACTAACCTCAACAGGGATGCTCTCAGATATTAGCAGGGGAATGGTCATAGTGTCAACCTAGATTCTTGAGATCCAACTTCACCTTTAACAAAATAGTTAAAGGCAACACTGTATCTATTGATATTTGATCTAGATGCTGTTACATAATGTGGTAAATGCGATGGGAATATGAGAATCATTCCCTTCTCTGGCATGACTGGAAACTCTCTCATATTGTAGAGGTTGGGATCAACAATATCTAAATTGACAGTGTTAGTTGCATATGTGGGAATCATTGATGGCATGGAGAATATAATCTCTCCACTATTATCTGGCACAGACAAATAAACTACTCCACTAAACATACTATTCACATGCACATGTGTAGCAGCACGATCGCCATGTTGATGTAAATTTACCCATGATGATTGATGCTCAAGATATACTGATTCTCTGCTTGCACCTAATATACCAAACACATATTCATTTAGATTTGCCTCAACATTTCTCTTCAATTCTGGTACAGTTTCTAACCATGTGGTATTGGTTGAAATACTACCATTGTTGCCATATGTTAGGTCACCACTACATGGATTGACAAACTTAGTGTTTTCAGCACTAATAACATCACCATTTGTAACATCACAACTACCAAGATATACTGGTGTTGAAAATAAAGGCAGAATTTCCATATTAATACTTCAGATGCAATTTGTCAGCAATCTCATTAATGATACTCTTATCACTATTTGGTAAGGTACCTATGCGATCAAAACATTCTTTCTGATATGAAAAGAATGCCTTTTTAAGAAGGTCTTTCTCTTCCTGTGTGAGGATTGCACTGTGCAAAAACATTGTCCCCGATCCTATGAAGGTAGTCTTACTAATTATACTACATATTTTCCCAAATTGTTTTAACTGTTTTAGGATCAAAACCAGCGATACCCCTATCAAATACAGGTGGCATATTGTTTATATCATGATTAATGAATAACTCTCCTCTATTATCCTCATTCATATATTTGAATGACATAATATATCGATTGTGCTTAAACTTTGGTGTTGGTGGTCTACCAGTGTGAGGAATACGACCATCAAATATACATACACGCCCAGGTCTTGGTTGGACGATATGTTTTGCATCCAAATCATCATCAAAGAATACAGTTTCTCCACCCCATTCTGGATCCCACTGTGGATTTAAGTATACGATGACAGTATCATTATCAGGGACAAAGTATGGTGCATCACAATGAATACCAGGAGAGTTTCCCTCTCGCAATACATTAATATATGCAGAATATAATTTATCTCTACTTGGATAGTCTGGAATAGTTGCTTCTAAGAAGTTAAGAATATCCATATACATCGGGTTATTACTACCCTCTAGTCCTGCATTTTGATAATAATCAGGATCATCAATAGGACAGTGATTATATAACTGATGTGTCCAATATAATCCTGCAGAATCTACCTCCATATCAGTATTCTGTGGTGGCACATCAGTCCTAGTAAATTTGTAAGGCAAATGCACAATTTGCTCATACAATTCCCAAGAAATAAGTTTTGTGTCATGAACTCTAATTGACATAATTACCCATAATATTGAGGGACATAACGTATCTATCTTTATTGCTATTGTTGGTTTCTGTCTTATGTGTCAACCATCCTGGAAAGAATAATACATCTCCAGATTCTACTTCAATATATTCCCAATCCATCTTCTCGTCATAATAATTATATGCCAATGGTTCTCCTAACTTATAAGTTGCGAATGGATTCTTCACCATAAATCTACCACTATCTTTTGGCACATGCAAATAGGCAGCAACAGCAACTGTGACATTTTGATGATGATGCTCCTCTGTCCATGCACCTGGAGGATGTACATTTATCCACGATTCTGATAACTGTTTATTCATTGCTGCAAGTTTCCACTTCTCCCACACATGATCGACCTTATTATACAACCAAGGTCTAAAGTCTTCAAACTCATCCCATATATGAGGTGGATTAATTCTATTAACCACTACACTTGTAATGCCACCACCTTTCTCGTGAGTATCAAAATTATTTAACTCAATCTGCTCACGGGATGCTGCAAGAAGTCCATCAACTTTAGGTCTAAATTTATTAAACTTAAAATCATATTTTGATCTTAGAATATATGGAAATGGATTATGGGATTTCATAGTAATTTCTATCAACTTTGCGTAAGTGTGGCATCAGGTGTTGCATTGGTATGCTTACTGATAGTCTTTTTTCGGTTGGTTGTGCATAGTGATAACATCTTGCAGGAATATACAATACATCACCTGGAGTTAATATCGTGTCAATCGCAACATCCATATCATCTTCAATGATATCATAATCAATTTGTCCAACAATATTTGATGCACGATTATTATACACTTTCCAATGCGTTTCACCTTCTACTTGTAGAATAAAATTGTTTGCATAATCTTCATGAATCTTAAATGATTTACTATCAGATAGTCCACAGTAAATATGAAGTGATGCTCTGATCTCAGGGAAAAACTTTTCAATCTCTGCACAAATTGCAGTTTTATCAGCATTAACTTGACCAAAGTTATTAATGATTAGTGTGTGCCCATCAGCAAATATATCCATTAACTGTTTAGCATCAGCACATGGATAAGACCAAGATCTTTCAAATTTAGGATAGTCAATGTATACACCACTGACTTTATCAACTAAGTGCATATCGAAGAAATGAGGATTATTAAGACAATGCTCTACCTCTTTCCATGTAGCAAATTGATAAGGATCTTCAATAGCATTTTTCCATAGTTGTGGACTATCATCAATGTCCCAATTCTTTTTAAGGTTACTTAGAAAAAATGTCATGATCTGAATAAAAGTTTAAGTTTAAAATAACTCTGAATGGATTTGTAGATGGGTTAGATGATGAATGAAACTGATGCCCATCAAATGCAAACAATCGATTTGCTTTTGGTGTTACTCTTTTACATTCAGTATAAGTCTGAGTACGTGCTTTTAACCACCTTTCATCAACTGTCCCATAGTTAGGGTCATCATATTCATTAAAGAATACAGTATCACCGCTAGAATCATGCAAATAATATAGTGCTGCATAGTGATCTTTCTCACTATCAGTATGGACACCATTATGATGCCCATTGCCATTGTTTAATTGCAATGCAAGTCTAACCCTAAAAAACTCAATAGGATAACCAATACTATCTTGGATGTTATCTAAAAGTGGTTGAAACGTTGGCAGAAAAGGACTTTCAATCCCACCTTGATCTAACAATAGATGAGTAAATCCCACTGTCTTTTCATTATCAGGTACTGACAATAGTCGCTCATCACCGAATGCAAATCCTCCATCACTATATGAAACATCTTCAGATAGAAAAAACCAAGGGAATCCATTCATTCCATGGGTCAAAGATTGCAACCGTTTTAGATATGTCTCACCAATAAGATTATCGTGTTGGATATATTTCATGATAATAATTTGAGAATGGAATTATATTAAATGATATGGATATTCTATCATCATCACTACTACTTTTACCTACAGCATGTGGTAACCAAGATGGAAATAATACTAACTTATCATTTTCTGGTTGAATATCAATCTCTGTAGCATTGATACCATCCCATCTTTCAAAGTTATTGGAGTTGCCCCAACTTTCTTTTAAATGTTGTTCTTTAAAGTCTTTTACAAAAGTAAAGGGACCAGAGCAACATGGAGGCACTTTTAAGTAATAGACACCAGAAAATATACACCCTGGATGTGTGTGTAATAGGTTAGAATTGCCTCGATTGTTGATGTTAATCCATAGATTGGAGATATGTAGAGTATAATCTCGGAATCCCCATTCATCTGCCGAAGCATATGCTATCTCTAGAATCTTTAGTCTTAATTCACTGAGTGGATTATCTTTCATGACAGCATCAAGAAAGTCATGAGATTGCCATCCACCATCATTACTCGCTTTCCTACCATTAGGATCTTCATCCTTAACATGATAGGCAAAATCAGTAAGTTTTTCACGATCAATCCCACACTCATCTTCAGTCCAGACAGGTGTAGGAAATAACAACTCAGTTTTCATTCTTCACTTTCAATAAAAGTAAAATCCTTATCAGTCACATCAGGATTGACATGTTTTTTATACAATGCCAATGCTTCGATTGCACCTGTGAGTTTATTGAGATGATCTTTTTTTGTCTGCAATTCTTCCAACGAAATCTTAGTGATCGTAGAAGTATAGTGCATATTATCCAATGCTGTCTGGAGTTTTTTATAATCTTCCTTAGCATCTTCATGCTGCTGAAGAAAGTTTAGCACCAGTTGATCAAATGAAATTAATTCTGCAACTTCATTTTGTTTTGCTTCTTCAAGTTGATCCTCGTGGGATTTGATACCTGCAACTTCAGCAAGACTCACTTCTTTAATTTCTGACATTTACATAAACCTCTTGATGTTTTTATTTAGCGCAAGAATAACTTTGTGTGCTTTGATCCTATCTTTAAGATTATCCAACTCCATAAAACTTTTATGTCGTTGATACTCCATTATATCATTGTTTTCAATATCCCACTCATTTTGAGTTTCACATATCATTTCAACATTTCTTTGATTTAACAACTTCCTACTTATAGGCACCCACTGGCAAAGTGGAGTACCTGCCTTAATGCAATATGTGCCCTCTTCAATCTTATGCCAAAACAATTGAAGGTTAACTTCAAATGAATATGACGGATCAACAATACCTGTAGGTGGAGTGAATCTATCTTCATCCCAATATGGAATAGGCATCTGAATAAACACTAAATCTGGATGTGATTGCACACGCCAAGGTGTCTCCATTTTGATTGTATAATCAAGCACTTCTTTGTTTTGATCAACTAAATGCCTCATACCCTCAGTTTGATCTGGGATATGTGCCTTCACATAACTATTATTCCTTCCAAATACTTGCTGAGAAACCCAATCAAAATTAATACCCGACCCATCTAAATTGATAATGATGTCTGCTGGACATACCATAACATAACCACTATCCATAACTGATGTTATAGCAGGGCAAGTTACAGCATGATTGAAATATCCTGGTTGATCTAAAATACTGTTGTTAATTTCTGCTACTGATCTTTCCCATGCAGATTTAACTCGCATTACAGGACAACGAGTTTCACTCTTATAATTCTCTTTAATTGCATTAGTCCTCCATGGTCTATGCAATTTTCTAGCAGGAATCCATGGGTGCAAATCAGAAACACCAGGCATGACTGAATAAAACCTAACCCATGGTTTTTTCTTTTTAAATAAATTCATCAGTCCCATATATTTTCTCCAATAAGTATTGATAGTGAGTGGGTTGTTTCTTTACCCAGTCTACCATAATTTGTTGATCTTGCTTATATCTTGCATGAATATCTTTGAGATCCTCTAACTTTCCAGTCGTATCATAGTCAACTCTTTCATGCCATAGATGCTCATTGATAGGTCGGTATCCTAAACCTGCTGCAATATAAATGGATCCTTCAAGTCTCTCTTGATTGTAAAAACTATTCTCACAACTATTCAATAGACTTTGAATATCAGCACATGCATTTATCGTGGACAATGGTGCATCAATAGGAATACTATAATCGATAGTATTGACACAATCCTTCCAGTAATTATTATCCTCACGTTGACTAAGACTATAATGAATACTGATAAAGTTTTTCATCCCCTCAATCATATTATCAGTACTGAAATTATAAGAGTCTATATCAAACTTAGATACAAATCCTTGCCGTCTAGAGATAGTATCACACAGCATGATTAGATTCTCATGTGTAGTCATTAGACCTGTAGATTCTAGAGGTTCTAAGAATCCAAATGCTAATCCAACACCTACAACATTATTAACCCATGCATGTTTATGCTTACCATGCTTAATCCTGATCTGGCGCATCTGGGCATTTTGGGCAATTTGGGCAGAATATCTTTCAGATAAGTAACGTCTAAACTCATCTTCAGCATCAACATCTGAAATATATTTACTACTATAAACATATCCTGTCCCTACACGATGCCATAATGGGATATTCCAAACCCATCCAGCATTCATTGCAACGCAATCAGTATATGTTTCCATCTCTTCCTTACGATCAACGTAAGGAATCTGTGTTGCTAATGCTCTATCATTGAAAAGTTTATCATTGAATGATATAAATTCTGACCCCATGTGTTGCTCAAGCAACAGTGATTTAAATCCTGTGCAATCAACAAATAAATCTGCTGAGACTATACCACCATCATCAGTAATAATGGATTCAATATCCCCACTAGGTTTCTTAACTACATTTTCAACATTTCCCTTCAAATGCACAACACCATTAGGAATTGCTATTCTATCTCTAAGATACTTACCGAATAGATCAGCATCTAAATGATATGCAGTGTCTTCAGATGGATTGTATGATGATCCAGGAATTTCATCAGTAATTCTACATTCATCTGCCAACAGTGTGTTTAGGTTAACATACTTTGCAAATTCTTCTGGAGGATATTCCTCCATCCCATACTCACATTGCAATTCAAAGAAATCCATGACGGAGTTTTTATAATCCACCAGATCATAATTCCCAAATGGATATTGAAATCTTTCTCCCTTACCTTCTCTAAAATTCTTAAAGGCAATAGATGTCTTATATGTTGCCATACATTCTGGCATCCAATCCTCATCTTTTAATTTTAATCTTCGCAAGAAACGATTAAAATGTCCGAGAGTAGATTCACCAACTCCAATTGGTTTTTGGATTTCAGATTCAATTAAAGCAATTTCAATGTCAGGGAAAGTATTAGATAGCAATGCTGCTGCCATCCATCCGCTACTACCACCACCAACAATAACAATAGACTCGACACGCATAAAAAAAGAGCAGGTATTCTGCTCTATGTAGTTGTTTTGTTAGTCTATACTGGTGGTATCCAGTTGTCAACCCAAGGATCCCATGCTTTACGTCCTTCTAGTTGCACTTTCTTAGGATCTTCTACAAACTCAGCAATACTGCCAGGTGAAGTTGTAGTTGCTTTTACATTAGCAACATGATCTTTCCATTCGGTTGTGCCATTAACAGCATCTCTATACTGCATATCCATTTGCTCACCAACATCACCATATGCAATCATACGACTAATCACAGCATTTTGTCGTAAGTCTTCAGTGTCCTCACGATGTACGACAACACCGTTAACCATAAAATGCTCATATGTACAATCATCAGGGACTGATACCCATTTCATCTCAGAATCAGCACCTTCATAAATATCAAATTTATCTGCCTCGTCGCAGATATCAGTGAGTTGACCTGTGCCTGCGTTACAAATTGCTACTTTTGCCATGATAGATTAATCTCCTTCGTTGTTATTTATTAACCGTAGTATTCATAAACAACTACGACACCTTCGCGCCCTCTAGCACCTCTATTACTGTTTCTAGAACCATTGCCTCCTGCACCCCATGCTGCATGATTTTGGTGTCTATGTGCATAGTTTTGTTGTCTATGTGATCCAGGTTGTGACCCTCCATAAAAAGATCTACCTCCCGAATAGTTACCATATGAGTGATTAGATCCATGACCGTTACCACCACCACCATATACATTCAAAGTGCCCCCAGATCCATTGCCACCAGTACCTCCAGCATGCTGTTGGCGACAATTAGCACCTTGTCCACCAGATCCAGAGCAGTAACTACCAAATGATGATGTATTTCCACCACCACCACATCCAGAATAGTTAGTACCGCCGCCAGGGTTACCTATAGTCACACTAACTGAAGATATATTAGTAACATCCAATACTCTTTCACTAAATCCACCAGCACCAGCAGATTCACAGTATCCAGATCCACCGCCACCAGCACCAACTACTTGCACTTTAATAGATGCTACACCTGCTGGTTTAGTCCAAGTGCCATTAGAGGTCCACACTTGCATAGATCTAAATCCTGACTGAGCAGAAACTGCTGTCCAGGATAAATTATTTCCATCTGTAGTAAGATAATTACCATCAATAAAAGTTGGAATATTATACGTTGACGATCCTGAGATCGTACCATTAATATTCAGATTGGTAACCTTCAGAGTACCTGTGGTCGTGATAGATCCCGCAGACAAACTAAATCCACCAATACCCGCTAAGTCTCTTACTTCTGATACTTTAAGTACACTCATTGGTCTTTACTTACCCTGTTGTATTTATCAACCATAAAACTCTTCCACAACAACGACACCTTCACGCCCTCTAGCACCCCTATTACCATGCTGTGCTCCTTGACCACCTGCACCCCAGGCGCAGTGATTTTGGTGTCTATGTGAATAATTTCCTTGTCTGTGCGATGAAGGTTGCGATCCTCCATAATATGATGCACCAGCACTATGATTCCCATAGGAATAGTGAGATCCATGACCATTGCCGCCACCACCATATACATTCAAAGTGCCCCCAGATCCATTGCCGCCGATACCTCCAGCATGTTGTTGACGACAATTACCACCATATCCACCTGTGGCACTACAATATGATCCAAATGATGTTGTGCCACCATTACCACCACATCCAGCGTAGTTTGTACCACCGCCAGGGTTACCTACAGTAACACTAACTGAAGATATATTAGTAACATCAAGAGTCCTTTCAGATGTACCACCAGCACCACCAGATTCACAGTGACCTGAACCACCGCCGCCTGCACCTGTGACTCTCACAATGATAGATCTAACCCCTGTTGGTCTAGTCCAAGTGCCATTGGAGGTCCACACTTGCATAGATCTAATTCCAGATGCAATAGATGCAGTTCTCCACTCCAAATCAGTGCCATTCGATGCTAGAAACTTACCAGCATTACCTGCTTGTGGTGGAATTGTATATGCAGATTGACCCTGAATAATACCATTAATTGTAATATTCGAGACTGTTAGAGTTCCAACTGCGGTGATACCACCACCAGAGAATGAAAACCCTGAGGCGTCTGTCAGATCCCTCATTGAGGATACTTTTATTTTTGACATAGCGGTCTCTTTTTAAGTTATTTAGTAGAATTCATGGACAACAACGACACCTTCACGCCCTCTAGCACCTCTATTGCCGTGCATAGAACCATTGCCTCCTGCACCCCAGGCACAGTGATTTTGGTGTCTATGGGAATAATTTCCTTGTCTATGAGATGATGGTTGGGATCCACCCCAGTAAGAAGATCCTGCGGTGTGGTTACCATATGAATAGTGTGATCCGTGTCCGTTACCTCCACCACCATAGATGTTGAGGGTACCACCACTTCCATTACCACCAATACCACCTGAATGCTGCTCTCTGCAATTTGCACCATATCCACCTGAGGCACTACAATATGATCCAAATGATGTTGTGCCACCATTACCACCACATCCAGAGTAGTTTGTACCACCTCCAGGATTGCCTACAGTAACACTAACTGAAGATACGTTAGTAACATCAACTTGTCGTTGTGCGGTACCACCAGCACCACCAGATTCACAGTGACCTGAACCACCTCCACCAGCACCAGAAACCGTGACCATAATGGTCCTTACGCCTGATGGTTTAGTCCAAGTGCCATTAGAGGTCCACACTTGCATAGATCTGACACCTGAAGCAGTGGCAATCTCTCCCCACTGCATAGATCCACCAGAATTTTTTAAAAACTTATCAGTTTCTCCAGAAGGGTTTGGGATTAGATAACTTGAAGATCCCGAGATTGCACCATCAACAACAATATCAGTAACAATTAAATTTCCATTTGCTGTGATTCCACCAGATGCGAAAGTAAAACCACCAACACCACCGAGATCTTTAATTGCTCCAAGATTTAACTGTGCCATGTTATTTAACGGTTATCCTCTAGTTTATTTATCATATAAGGTTTCATCATATTATAAAATGTGCCCCCTTTATTTATAGAATTATTGTGCAGATCATACCACAAGTATTCCAATTGCTTCTCCAATTCTGGTTTTGGAGGTGGTGCATATTTTACTTCAATCTCTTTTTCTTTTGACACTACCTCACACATTGCCTCTATTTTAGCAGGAGCAATAGCAGGAAATTCTGGATCATTTGGAAATATGATACTACCATAATCACCATCACATAAAATAAAAGATCTACCACCAGAGAGACGATCAATCGCCTCTGCTTTTACATCATCAGAATACATATTATCCCCTAATTTCAACTGCAATCAAACTACTAATAGATCTCATGTCTTGACCATCTCTATCATTGATGTATAAATTATACGTGGTTCCAGACCAAGACGATGCAGCACCAACACTATATGTTTGTGGGTTTGTTGTATTGGGATGATCCATATACATCATAAATTTATTCATCATATGAGATTCAGTTGATTCTCCCGCATATGTGGTGGAGATACTACCACTACTCACATTATCATTCCCAGCAAGACCATCAGTAAGAATAGAATTATTTCTCAAGAAACCACAAGTGTTTACATGAATAGCATTGGAGTTAACCATCGCAAGCAACAAAATCTTAGAAGATGTATGTGATGGTTGGATTGTAACTTCTAAGGATGGAATAGCAACTAAATTTGCTGATCTGATAAGATAGCGAGTTGGAGGTGTCTGTGCATATCTAGTTTGCACAACTTGACCTTCACCAAGGTCATTATCCTCACCACCCATGATAAACCAGGAAGCAGCATTCTCAATAGTTACAGTATAACCATTTTGAATTTCTACAGGTCCCGCAGTAAATCCATTACGAAACTCTTCACCACCATTAGCAACTGGACCAATAGTAACATTAGTATTAATAAAGTTACCATTGGTGCGAATAATAGAATCTTCACCTACTGAAGGTCCACCACCACCAACAGAGGTCCATCCAGGTACACCTGCACTAGCATCTTGAAGATAAATTTGTGCCTGATCTTCAGTAGTATTATAAACTAATGTGCCGTATGCTGGAGTGCCTAACGCCGTCACTGCTGCCTGATTAAGTGCAGGCAGATTGATCTGCTCAGTAACATCAAGGGCTTCCATAATTGCCCTAGTTACAGCATCAATCTGATTACCTATAATTTTGGTAGACATCCGATCCCTCTGTGAGTTTAACTATTTATTTTTTAAATTACTAATTCACGGATTTGCACATTGTCTCCAGTTTGAGGCGTTGTGCCCACAGAGAAATCTACAGCATTTGCACTAACTGTATAATCAACACCTGGTCGCTGACAGACACCATTCAAGAATACTAAAATTGAATTTTGATTATGTCCTGGTGAAATAGCAAAGGAAGTTGTAGATCCATTGCCAGTATACATCACACCATTATTGCCTGCATTGACACCAGTCGCCAATGAATATTTATCGGCACAACCATACTTACCAGTAACATCAATATCTCCTGTAACTTCAACGTTACCTGAAATTCTCATTCTATTACTAGCATTAGGTGCAATGCCAATACCATAATGTGTTACACCACCAAATCTAGTCGATGAGATAGGTGCAGTATCACTTAAACCAAACTTATACCAAGTTGCAGAATCATAAATCCATCCAATAAATGTACCTGGAGTCCAATCAACATTATAGCAAATATCTCCAGTATTAAATGCTGACAAAGCATCGACATCAGGGTTACCAGTGCCATCATCCTCTGCCATCAAAATGTTTCTCAATACTGTGCCATCAGTATTTGCCAATGTCATATTGAGAGTTTGCACTGTATCTTGAGATGTTAGTTTCTTCTGGAAAGTAACAGGACCAGAGAATACAGATTCCAACTGGTTAGATGCACCACCAATAACAGTTAGTTTATCAGTCAGCACCAACTCAGAGAATGTCTCAATAGTTGTACCTTCCTCACCCAACACGTTGAGTTGTGCAATATCCTCGTTAGTGATCTGACCTGTAACTGGGTTAATAACCTGGTTACCAACAAACAACTCACCGTCAGAGTTAACACCTGAATAGTATGCAACACCTGCCGCTTCTTTCAATGACTGCGATAGTCTCACCTGCTGAGGCGAAAGAACTTCAACCTGTGTAGATGGGAATGCAGTTGAGTAGTTACCAGGACCGAAACCAAGATACTCAAACGTGTGTCCAGATGCTCTAAGAATAGAATATCTTCTCAACTCACAGAGAATAGGTTGGACACTATTATCAGCGTTAAGTTTCAGTGGGATCTTACGCTCTTCAGCATCACCCAGTCGTGCAGTAACAGAAATACCATTCAATACGTTAGATGTAGTGTTATAACCTAAGTTATTCTCACTCTCAAGCAAGAAGAATTGTGATGTCTCCTTAGTAATTGATCTCTCAGTATCTTCATTAGGTGTTGGAGACGCTCCATCAGTTGTTGTAACTAGACCCAAAGTCTCATTGTCTGCAATAGAAACAGCAGCAGCAGGATCAGATACAGGATTATCTCTATCAAATGCAGGATAAAGATCAACTTGTTGCTGAGAGAAGAAGAAGTCGTTGAAGTTAGAGGTAGATGGTGATACTGACGCATTCAATACTGTCATATAGTAAATACCATCTGCGGCACCACGCTCGAATGTTTGATACGTTTCAACAGCATAGACAAAATATGTCTTACTGTATGCTGGTGAGTTAGTTTCCGAAGATCTAGGTTGAATAACGAAACCAGTAATTGGAGGACGTGGGACAGGGAATGCATCCTTATCCAACACATAACGATAACGATAAATTCTATCTACAAGGTTTCTTGCATCAGGCACCCTTCTAACAAATGTTGTTGGTGTGAATCCTAGATTTTGATAAATGGAGTTTGCCTGAAGTGTCGTATAGATTGTATTGGCACCACCATCAACTTGAAGATACCAGTGACTATTAACACTATCCCACTTCAATGGTGAATCATCGTCTCCAGCAGATGTGCCAGTAACATCCTTTCCTGATGGATTAATTTCAGCATAATGTGTCGTAGGAGCAGATGCACCTGATGCTACAAGAAGGACATAAACTCTATCGGGAGTATTAACATCATCACGTCTTGCACCAACAGTATAACCTTGAATCTTACTAGGTGGTTTACCAGTTTCTACAGTATATCCATATAAGAATAATTTCGTTGGGTCGGCAACACTACGAGTTTTAGTAATATCAATGGTCACCCAGTTGATAGAAATTTCTTCAACGTCACTTAAATTCTTAGGTGGAATAACGTGTGTAATTCTTCCTGCTTTATCTTTTGTAAAAGATGCTGCTTTAAAACCTTTAGATCGTAGGGATGTGTTTCCGAAGTTAGAGTTTGAGTTAGTAATGGATAGGTCACCACCAGACTCACTAAAGAAATGGTCACCAAATCCCACAGCAAACACAGACACAACCTGAATGAATGCGTCATTGGATGCATGAATATGAACGTGACGCCATCCTTTACGGTATTTACATAGTCCGTTAATATGTGCCCCAGATCCTGCTGCTTGCACTTCATATGCACCCGTTGACGGATTATATAAAACAAACGCTCGATCATCTTTTTGTAGAGAGATTCCCGTGAATTGAGCCACAACCATGGATTTAAATCCAGTCGCTTCAGCACCATCGGCATGCATTCCATTGATACCCCAAACGGATCTCAATGAGAGGTTAAAGCAATATGGAGAAGCAGAGTCAACAGTATCAATTTCAACTTTAACCAGAACATTACTGCCAAGGGCATTACCTGAAGGTTCAGATGACATCTGATAGGTAAACTGATTACCCTGTGCAGATGTTACCAAGAATGATCCATTGTAGAGGAGAGCATCTTGGTCAGTAGGACCTGTAACGCCAGATATATTAACAGCGACACCCACGGAGAATCCATGATTCTTCGGGTTACCAAGTTCATCAACTGTGAATGCAGTGGCGGTTTGTCCATTTCTGATAATTTGAGATACAGCAAATTCGTCAGAGATAGGACCAACAATCCTATTTTCCTCAACCCTTGCTTGCAACTGGTCTTGTGCAGCAATACCAGAAGTATCAGGAATTACAGCATAACCTTTAGAGATCTTTTGATAGTATAACTCTAGATCTGTGGGATTTGCATACTCAAAACAAGTCAGTTTATGGTGAGAATAATTAGGGGCAATCTGAGATAGATCGTCTCTATAGTAGACACCAGTAGTATCACCATCGAAGAATGATGCCTGCCAGAAGTAACAACCACCCGTCAGTCTGAATATAGCAGCAGGACCAGGTTCGTTGGCAGCAGTAATACCCAAACTACCTTGAACAGTAGGATATGGAACATACTTAGGAATAAACTTAGTACGTCTTAAGTCAGATCCAACAACAGAAGCACCACGAGGAACAATAACACCACCACGAGTAGAATTAAATTTATATAATTCGTTAGATGGTGATGTTATATCGAAGTTGGAGTTTTCATTAAATGGTTGAATTTGATTGTAATCTGAAAGACCTGGACGATTGTCAATTACATACTCAGAAGGATACAGATAGATCGAGAATGCATCAAATTCGTCATTACTGAGACCAACTCGATACGAAAATCTTGACACTTCAAGTAATGCACGTTGCAACGTCTTAAATGGACGCAGTGCAGAGTTGCCTCTGTTATCATATGCATCAGACGCATCAAAATCGTCAGGATTGACGTATATAATACGTCCCGTCCTCGACGTGATGATATTCTTAAGACGAGTAAGTGCCATTCTTCAGGAATCCTTCTTCTTGAGTATTTATGATTAATATTTAAGGAGCGGCGGCATCTCCACCTTCATCAGTAGAAACCTTTGTTAAATTGACAACAGTAAAGTCATCAGAAGGAGACTCAAAACCATTTGCAACGTAACTAATGTCGGCAACAGAAGAATATACCAAAATATTTTCTCCAGGTCCTACAATAATTCCGCTGTTTTTATTATTTGTAGTTGCTGCTATATCTTCATCATAAAAGAAATAGTCCTCATCAGAATACAATTGGGTCTGACTAACAGCAACACCATCATCTGCAGCAATTGCGGCGAAAGAAAGGGCAGCAGCGCCACCATTGCCTAGTTGACCATCATTAATTTGAATAATATCAGACGATTCATGACCTTCACCACCATCAACAATAGTAACAGTTGCAGCGCCAGTCCCATCAACAACAACAGTAAATTTTGTTTTTGCGAGGTTACCAGAACCATCAGTGGCATCAGGTGTCAGATTGGCATATGTGCCAGCAACACGATTTGCATCAGTGTTAGTGCTGCTAATTCCTGACAGTTTACCATCCGCTGCCTTAACTATGGTGCGATTACCATTATTAAGTGTTGGTGTGTCGTAAAATTCAGCGTTAGCTGCAATTGCTGTTGATCCTTCACCTAAAGCAATTTTAAGATGTGCTTTTGCAGGATCCCAATCCATAACATAACCATAAGGTCCAGCAGTAACACCATTAGCAAGCACAGTCTGAGTAACATCATTAACAGTGAATGTGTCTCCTGCTACAAGTGCCTCACCCGACACATCATAGATAAAGATCTCATCATATGTTGGATCTGTTTGTACAGAAATACCAAAACCTACACCTTGAGTTTCACCTGCTGGTGTGCCATCTGCATAAACAAACAGGTTAGCAGTTGTGGTATCGTTGACTGCAATTGAAGTATATGCCCCTGCTGTTCCTGCCGTGCCAACTTTACTTACCCCCTGAGTATATTCTGTTCCTGTGCCAGTTGCACCATTAGGACCTTCAGGATCATCTGCAGATAGTTTTAGAGGATAGTTATTATTACTAGCATCTGACAAGTCAAAGATATATGTCCTATCAATATTAAAGTTACTCGTAACAAGAGCAATATGATCTGTTGCTACATTACTTGTAAGACTTACAAGGTACTTTGTATTAACTGGTAGTGAAGTTGTTGCCCCAAAATCAAGAGCAGCAGATGCGTTTGAAGTGCCACCTGTAATATTTTCACCTTCTGAGAAAGAATTGCACAGATATGCACCATTATCAATCAATAGTGTAACGTTAACACCATTATTATGGTCTACATCCGAAGTGCCAAACTTTCCCCTGGTAACTGTCAGATCATTGCCATTCACATCATCCAGATACATGATCTCACTATCAACTAAGATATAAGATCCAGTAATAAAACCTGTAGAGTCAGCAACAGTAAGAGTTTCATCTGCTGCAACAAATGTTGCACCTTCATCAATTGTACTAACAGTTGCAGCAGACGACCAAGCATTTGCTTGATAGAATGGAGGAATTGCTGCAGCAGTAGTGCCCAATGCACCACGAGTTACTGTTACGATATTTGCCGATGTATTAATTCCAGAAGCATCAATGCTTACAACTTCACCTTGAGTATCATCACCACCAGCAACAGTTAAATACTGACCATCTGCCAATCCAGTGGTGCGTGAGATATTAAAAGTAGTTGCTCCAGATGTTACTGGAGTAACATTCATGTTAATACTCGTTTGATCACCACCTCTGTAAATGGAAGTAAGTCCCGAAGTAGCACCTGTAAGTGTTTCACCACCTTCGAGTGTACCTGCAAGTGTGTCTGCTCCTAATGATACGCCAACAATGTCTTGGACAATTGTATAGTAAGTAACATCAGCAGTTGGTTTGAAAATATCAAGAATTTTTGCCTTCGCACCATTGGTGGTGGTAAATTCTGTGCCTGGTAGTGCATCACCAAATGCATATCCAGGGTTGAGAGTTAGTTTATAAGCACTAAAAGGATTGCCTTTGACAAACTTATACGAAGATGGTTGACCACCATTTGCAGATTCAGGTCCATCCAGATGCAACACCTGATCATAGTTACGAAGTGCCATACGATACGTTGCCGCAGTACCACTTTGGTTGCACACATTTACAACAGTGCTACCTGTTACCGTAGTCGGACACCTATAAAGCACCGTATTAGTTGTTGCCCCTGGTTTTGCAGCGGCGAGTCTTCCTGCTGTCATTGTTTACTACCAACCTGCTTGGAAAAATGATTGTAATCTTAATTGTCCGCCCAATACTGGAGCGGCGAGTGCGCCACCGAAACTAATTGCAACATCACTAATGTTATTAGTAGATAGAAGAGTTGCGTCGGCGTCTGGGAATTGGATATTTACTGATCCAGTGATATTAGATGCATCAATAGTAATAATACCATTAACATCATCAGGGTTGTTGACTTTCATCAACTCCATCGTCTTATTATATAGAGTTTGAGTTTTTCTCTCAGAGACGAGAATGTTTGTACCTGATGTATTTAGAGGAGCAGCAGCAGCATTATTTGGGAATGAAAACTGATATGTTTGATTGTCCTCGATATTGGAAAGATCAAATTGAATCTTTCTACCATCACCATCAGTTGGATCAGTGTCACTAAACACTGCACCACGATAAACTTTGTTATAAATGATTTGTGCAGACTCTTCACCAACTAATGTAATATTTAGGTCAGGGAAGATAACAGATCTATCAAGTGTTAGATTTGAAGAATCAAAAATAACATATCTTGTAGGATCATCTACATCATTAGAAGGAGTATTTGAGAATGTGGGGTTAACCATATTCTTGTTAAATACATTCTGCTCAGTAACATCATCGATCAAAGTCGATTGACTTACAGTTGCACCAAAGTCAGGCAATTTATAGGTATGAAGACCTGGAGATTCCCAAGAGTCACATTCAAACGAAGCAATCTTATCAGTAGAAGTAGATCCAGTGACCTGCAACTCTGAGTCTTTAATGATAATTGTTTTGTTTGTAACTGTCTGGAATGTGTCATTAGCGAGCAACGTTGTATTTGTTGCAACACCCACATTAGGTAAATCAAACCGTCGTGTGCCAGATTGTGCAGAGATCGTGTCTACATTAAACTGCACTCTCTTTGCAGGGTTTTGATCACCACTTAGAAAGAATTGAGCATCAGTTTGAATAATAGGTCCATTGACTGTGAGAAAACCACTACCTTGTGGTGTCAATTCAATGCTTGAAGATGCCGATGCAGTATCAATTGCTCTGATAATCAGAGTTGAAGATCCATCAGTATTTGCTCTTCTACTATTATAGATTGCCGCAGTACCAAACGTCATACCGATCTCATCTACCGCTGATTGGTAGATACCAGTATCTCTATCTAAGTCAAAGGCTAGACCTGGAGCAGTTTGAGATCCTGTAGATAATCCACGAAAGAGTTGATTAATCTTTGCCTTACGGTTTGGAATTAGAGGGTCTGAGATAACAATAGGGAGAATTGCTTCCCCCGTCACTAAACCATCTGCAATCGTCTCTAACTGTGATATACGTTTATTTGCCACGAAACCTTAAACACAATTTGCTTCAGTTTTATTTATAACCATTTTCAACTAACCATTCATTAGTCATAGGTGTTGGTGGGTATACTTCCCACATACGACCACGCTCACACGCTTCTAGTGCTGCCATAGTCATACCTTCTGTCTTACCTGCCCAGGTTGCTTCCTTCTCCCATGGCCATGCTGCCTCAGGGTAGGTGCGCTCAACCATCTCACGCCAGATCATAGGAACGTCATCCTCTGGTCTGATGATAGCAATCATACTGTTATTAATGGTGCCTGCCATACAATCCTGTGCAGCATGCCATCCTTCATGACGCAGCACACTCATCAGTACACCAGGATCATCCATGTAAATCTTATTCAAGAAGAAATTGTTGGATACTGTATGATATACACCACGATGTCCTACTGGGAAATACTTTCCATCAGCAAGATATACTTTCACATCAATGAGTGTAAGAGCATTCAGAATGCGACTAAACTCTTCTGCTACTGGACTCCAATTGGATTGAGGATACTGCTGTACAAGGTAATCAATACCCCAGATAGGTTCCACATCATCAGTACACTCACCAAGCAACATACATCCCAAGGAATGCATTGTTTTGTATTCATTATCAACTAACGGTTCAGCAGATGTGGGAAGGGCAAATGCAGTTGCCGTCAAAGCAGCAATTAAAAGTTTTTTCATGCGGGGTTTGCTTTTACACCTGTAATCATACCATCCTCAATTTCAATTGTCAACCTAGGATATGGAGCGTAATTTGCAGTCCATTTAGCAGGAAACACCTCAATAGTAGCATCTACAAGCAATGGACTTACTTTTCCATGATTGCCTAAAGACTGATAAAATGGAAAATCACCAGTAAAAGTTTGTGTGCCGTTATAATCTATGGTCCAGAATCTACCTGATGGATCTAACCATAACGTTTCACAGGTATTACTTAAATTTTTAGTATGTAATTCTTTATTATGAAATCCAGGACCTAAATCATAACCACAAAATATAGTATCATACATCAGTAATGTATAATTGCAACTATACTATCTAGGGGGAAAAACTTAGAGAGAGTCTAGGAGTTAATACTTCTGGTTTATGCCATACACCTGATTGGATGTAAATGGCATCACCTGGAAGGAGGGTATGGAGTTGCCCATCATCAAAACGATAACTAACAACTCCAATCCCTTGCACAATTAGCACATCCGTTTCATCTTCGTGCCCTCCAAAGTTAGAAGATGATTGTGCAAAGGACACATATGTATGGAATGTATTAAAACCGATATGGTCATAAACACGATCACAGACAGGAATAAAATTCTCTGGTCTATAATCACCCTCAGCAACGATTGATGGCATTGCACCAGTCGTTAAGGTGACATCTTCGTTTTGTGCAATTATAGACTCTTGATTGAAACGAGTGACACAATATTCACCAGTTTCAGAATCATTTTGCAGTTTTTCAAAGACATCCTGCCAAGTGATATGAGTCACTTCAGGAGAATAAGATCTTAATACTTCAAACATACATATAGATTTGAGACAGAAAATTATGTCTCAAAGCCTCTGACAGGATTTGAACCTGCGACCTGAGCTTTACAAAAGCCCTGCTCTACCACTGAGCTACGGAGGCAACTCCCTCTCCTGGATTCGAACCAGGGACCAAGCGATTAACAGTCGCTCGCTCTACCGCTGAGCTAAGAAGGATTGTCATACTCTTTCTTCGTTTTGAAGTAGAGTTTATAATATGGTCTTTTCATTTTATCAAGGACTTTCATATCCTCTTCAAACCCCATATATTTACAGAGTTGATAAGACCCCTCCAATTCACTAATCAATCTTAGTATATTAGCAGGGTGTCTGTCAAGTCCACCAAAGTCATATTTCGATGCCATTAAAAAAATAAACTTGATTTACTCTGTAGTCTTTAAAGTTGCGATCATCTACAACCTCCATACTATGGGGAAATTTTTTCCCATCAAACAATACACAACGATTGTGTTTTGATTGTACCGTATGAATGCAATTCCAATCTTTTTTAAAGACCCATGGGCACATATACTCAGGAAGCATAGGATTTAAACTATCTTGAGCATATAGATTTGTGCCCGTGCAGTCATTGAAATATACTATACCGTTGTAACCAATGTCTCTATGAGGCCACCAGTATTTGTTATCAAAATTATTATATTCTCGATCGATAAACTTGGTTACATTAGTGCAGTATACATCATTAAACTCAGGAGATTGTCTACAAATTGATGACAATTGGTTGTAGATTGGAATTAAATCTACAACTCTTTCCCTTCTCCGACGATCTTCATACTTTTCAGAGTTATAACCCGAGGGTGATTGTTTCCAATACTCTGGAAGTGGGTTGATACTATACTCATATACAGATGTTGGATCTTTGTAGAAGTTATCAATGATATAAATGGGACTACCTTCTATCTCATATGTAGATAACTGCCAATCATCAGTCTGGACATTCAGCATAGTTTTCAACCCAGTCGGATAAGTCAAACAAGATAGGATGACATAACTCAGAGATGAGATAGTCACTTATCTTGTATAACTCTTGCATAGTATAACGCCTTCCTGTATCTGCGTCAAGTTTTACTTCTTCTAATTCTTGAATTGCTTCGGGCAATTCTTCAAAAGTAAATGGCAACCCAAGTATATACCACATCTCAACAATATTGTTATCTAGATAGCAATAGTTGCTTGTGATACGTACCATTTTCATTAGAAATCCTTTGTCATTTCTGTTAGAGATTCTGCAACATATTGTGTAACCATTGCTGGGTCAGGGACAAATTCTTCAGGATCTGGAATATTTATTTGTGATCCATTCGCTGCTGTCACAAGAGGAGTTAACAGACAAGTAGATTGCCCACTAAGAATTTTGATGGTATGTCCTCGCTCTACAAGAGAAAACACAAAATCAAAATTTTCTTGACACTCCTCTACACCGAGAGTAATAATACTAGACATAAGTAATCAATTCTAATGGGACGTTTTCGTTAAAGGTTGCTAATGTTTCCTGGAAACCTTCTGCACCCTCCTCGTCAAATTTCCACTGGACCACTTCATCAAACCCTTCATTATCAAGAATTTTTACAGTGCGTCGGGGAATATCAACCCAGATGTGCTCCAGATAGGTTTCGGTCATTGGAAGTCATGATGAAGACTTCCGTATCCTACCTCAATTTAGCAATAATGGCAAGCCATAGCACTGGTGGGGACCAAAAGCACAACCGTTTGCCATGAAACCAGATCCAACAGAGTAAGATGCCATACCAGATACGACCTGATTGACAATAGATCCACTAGGTGTAAATTCTGTAATCACACCAGTAGGACATGCAATGAAACTATTAATAATACCCGATGTAGTGCCAATACAAATATCATGAATAGACCCTGGTTGGGCAGTTGCAACTGTAGTCCTAACGATCATAGGTGGTGCTGCAGAAGGGAATGGAGTATCAGTTGCTAACTCCAAAATAGTGCCCTTAACAATACGGAAACTACCAGTAAGAGCAGCAAAAGGAGTGAAGCATGCAATAACCTCCAGTCTCCCTGCATTTAGCATTGATGTAATCCAGTTTGCTTCATTGAAGATCTCACCATCAGCAACGTTTTCAATAGCGTTTGCTTCAGTACGGACAGTCTGTGAGTTGATATTGATTGACTCAATACCAGTGATATTTACCTTATTGCCTTGGATCTTAATGTCACCCGTATATGCAATTTCATGATCACCTTCAATACGTTGTGCAGACTTTTGCTCCTTATCATCCTCTAACTGTGTTGCTAGTTGGGGACCCCATGGAGTACGACCCATCTCATCAGCATCAGGGTGGAAAGGGATCTTATCTACAGGGTAAAAACCACCTTGATTGTGTTTCTTAAAGTAAGAAACTCTTCTTTCCTTTTGCACATCACGACCTATCATGTTTAGGTCATCATTAGATGAATTTCCAGAATTCGAGGATCCTGTATCGAGTGGTGTTGCTCTACTTAAGTCTGGTGCCTTAGTAGATCCTTCAGATTTAGATTGAGGACCATTTGCTTTATTTTCATTTTTAGCACCAATAACTTCTTCATGGTAGTTACCCATGACTTTGAGATACATATCTCCTTCAACGGTCAAAACATAGTTGCCCTTGATGGTTTCACACTTATCTCTAGCAACAATTTTAGTTTGATTATTTGGCACATTTGTATGCTCATTACCAAAAGAATCTTGGAAGTTTGTTACACCACCTGGACCCTGTGTAATCTTTTTCTCCTTTCCTGGAGTAGCATCATTGATATTCTTTGATCCATTCAAGAAAGTTTCAACTTCCAACATGTATGGATTGATGTCTGTAAACATCTGATCAATAAAACTACCCTTAAATCCAGCAGCATTTTTCTGTCCCTTGCTTACCAAATTAGCATAAGGACTACCTTGGACAGCAGCGTCAATACCAGTACATCCCGTGGTTCCGATTAATGGGAACCACGACTTAGATTTCGGTCGTTTAATTTTCCTCCCGCAATCTTTCTTGAAGAATAGACCAAGAATTGCCAGAATGAATGAAATAAGACTGCCCCAATCCAGATTGGTAAAGTCAAACTCAAAAATTTGCTGCACTGCTGATCCCAAACGTCCAGCACTTTCTGCCGCACTCCTTGCAGTTCCAACAGCAGCAAGAATATCACCAGTAATTGATGACATTCTATTCATCGCTGAGGTGATTCCCTCAAGAAGACGTGAAGTAACACCTTCAACTGCACCACTAATTGCAGTACTAATTTTATCTACCACCAATGTGGCAATGGAATTTGCAAAGTTGGCAGTGTCTGATAGTGCCCCCTGCACTATACTTAACCACTCTGGTTTCTCTGCACAGAAAATAGCAAAGATCTGATCAAGAAAACTAAGAATTGTATTGATAATACCTAATGGAATGAAACTGGAAATTGTTTTTACAAGTAAATTAATACCTTCAGCAATTGCCTGTGCCATCATTTCTTTCAATGGTGCCAAAATAGCAGCAATACCACCCGATAAAAAGTTTGCAATCTTACCTAGATGCTCTAAAACTTTATCGCCTGCAATTCTATTACCTGTAATTAGTGATACAAATCCACCTGGACCTGATCCTAATGTTGCTGCCATCGTGCCCAACTCGGTGAGCATTCTTCTTAGGTCAGTCTCAAATCCTTCACCAGCAGATCCAGCAACACCATCACCAATTGCCTGTTTATCAACAGGCGGTTTCATCGGATTGGTTACCGCATTGCCTGGACTTTCAGACGCAAGAATAGGTATAGCGCCTCTTGATTCATCGGTACCACCCGATTCATTAGTAGGTGTAGTATTTTGATCTTTAACAAAAGGATTTCCATCCCTTTTCTCTTGACCTGTAGGAGTATCTACTTGTTTAGCATTAGCAGGTGCATTCTTTTCAGCATCTTTAGATGCAGCAACTGTAGTCTTCTTATCTGGTGCATCCTGTTGGAATCCACGGAAGTTTCCAAGCACCACTGGCAATTGTGCCTCGTCACCATCAAGGAAGAATCCTAATACCCATGCCCCAGGTTGTAGTCCTGTAGTTTGTCCAGTGTTTTTAGTGCCTGCTTGACTATTGGGAAGTAGACACATTGCCCATGGAAGGACATCTGTGGGTATTTCCTTCTCATAATCTTGCTTTTCTTTATGTCCCGTATACCATCCAAGAATACGTACACGAACTCTACCTAGTTGTGAGGGGTCACTAATATCTTCAACTTCTCCCACCCACCAAGTGTAACCATCTCTTCCTAAGTAATCAGTCCGCTCTCTCATTTTGTTTAAATTACCGTGTGATTATTTATCAGATTTCTACAAATTCAAATTCACCATCAGTAGGCAACTTGCCCCACTTGAATTCTTTAGTTTCTAAATCGTATCCAGTATCTAATGATCTATATTCTTTACCACTAAATCTAGTATTAGATATTACTCTAGCACCTTTACTAATACATTCTCCTTTAGTAGTGCCATTCCACCACTCACCATCCCATGTCCAAATATAAGGACATGATCCAACTTCAGGATATAAAAGATTTTGAGACTCACTAAAACTAACTACAGTTGGACTGAGATATTCCCACTTAGTATGTCGATGTATGTATGGAGTTTTTTCACTTAGATACTTATACCAAGATTTTACTTCTAGTAAATGATCTCCAATAACCTCAATTCGTATATCTATTTGAGGCCATTTAGCAGGATTAGACATCGCTTGCCTTTGATTCCTGTAATGACCCTGTATCAGTTCTTCAAAGCTATTCATTGCAACCCTACATGGTTGATTATAATAAATTATTGTATACTTGTCAAGTCAATCTTCGTAGACTAGACATTCTGGTTCTGATGGGTTAGCATCACAGAATAATTCTAGGTAAGTAGGATCATGGTGATCACCTGCCGCAATCTCTTTCTTATGATGCTCTGCATAATCTTCTAACTCATGCAACTCGCCTTCAATATGACGGCGTTGCTGTGGAGAGATATTAGCATTGTCAAGAATTTTCTTGTCAGTTTCGATATGTTTTTCGATACTTTCCATGGTATCATTCAAGCGTTAACAATGATATTTATCATTTTAGTATGATGGCTTCTTGATAGAGTCCCTCATAAGTGTGAGTTTCGACGTTAAACCTTCCCTCTTATATGTGTGACTAACTGCTGCTATAATGTATTTGCCGCTATACTTTCGATCCTCTTTAACCTTTGCATTATTGCCAGAAGATTGCTCCGATGCAGGAATACGCACTTTAATTAACTGCCCTGCCATCAATGCAGTGTTACCAGGAACAACGATTGTTAACTGTACAGACTTAAGCAAACTATATCTGGCAGATGCATAAAGACCTACTTGTGATGTATCTTCATTAGATGTTGTTCCTGCATTTGCTGGTCCACTTCCACGTTGATTTTTCATATCAGGCAATGCTCTAATGTGCATCCTGGTAGGTCCAGCATCTCTAATATCTGCAGGAACTTCATACGGTGGTGTCTTTTCAATGGTACTTGCCATTCCAAAAACCTGATTAAAATCAATAATTTTAGGTTGAGTTATAGATCCCCTCTTATCATTATTGCCAGAGTCGGTAAGTTTAGAATTTGTCGGTATGGGTAATGATATACCAATCAACATGGACTTATATGTGCCCAGTCTCATGTTTCTAAGGTGATCCGCTTTATCTGGATACTGCACACTTTCAATGGAATACATTCCATCATCTGCAGGATCTGCACCTTGCTGTTGCAAGATGTATGTAAAATTCTCTGCTCCTTGAATTGCACCCTCACACAGTCCATCAACTGAGTAAAATACATATCCATCTCTATTCTCAAAGAAAAGATATCCAGATTGTTTTGTAGATGACTTACCACCTTTCTGTCTTACGACTTTATCTGAGAGATATGATATAGCATCTGTGACTTTCCAATTAGGTGAGATAAAGTTAATGGTGCTATGAGATTCAAAATTCTTACCTTTTATTCTACTCTTAGCATCATCACCCCAATACTTTTCACACAAGTGTTTAGGTATGTTGCTAATATTTTTTGCTCCACCACCCATTGGACCAAATGATTTAAAAACTTTGCTCATCTCATTATTATAGATTTCAGGTGATGCACAATGTAAGATATACATCTGACCACGCTCAGACTTAATAATACTACCGATCTTAAACACCTTAAGTTTCATCTTCAGGTGTTTGCCTTTTGCACTGTCAGTAACAACATCAATGTTGATAATCTCTCCACCCTGCAGAGTCTTGTTAAAGTCTACAGAGTCAACAATAGTAAAATCACAACGGACAAATGGGGACTCAATAGATTCGATGTATTCAAAATCTGCTACGATATCTTTAATATCGTACGCATTGGATCCACCTCCTGAGTTGACTACTTCCAACTCAATTTTCTTTAATTCGTACTGTCTAGATCTTCGATTTGCCATTTTACATTAAGTCAACCATGTCGTTATTGAAGTCTGCAACCAGACCGAATTTACTCATAAGATAAGGATCCGCTTGCATTTGATCTGGTCCTGGCATTACTATAGGCATAGAAGATTCCCCACTACTACCCCCAGGTATTGCGGGTAATGTGGCAGATCTAGATATCTGTTTGACATCTTGGGCAGTCATCTTCTTCTTAGCTTTAGTTTCTTCCTGCTTGAGTTTTCCTTCATTTAAACTCTTGCCAGTATCTGCCATCGTTGTGCCAAGTCTATTAAACAACTCAGTCAGGGACTCCATGCCCTGATCCATGGCACTTTTCTTTTCTTCTCCATCCTTTGGTGGATCCTTTATAGTTATATCTCTAAGTGACCTGTCTTCTAAAGCACCCGCAATTAGATTCCCTTCTTTATCCTTAGCGCCTGGAAGTGCTGACAGTGTGCCATCCTTACTAGGCATTGCAAACTGTCTAGCAGCACCTGCTGCCATATTCTTAGATTGATCCTCAGAATATCCTTTACTCTTGTTATAATTATAGTTTGCTTGGAAAGATTGATTATATGCATGTGCAATATTTGCATTATCATCAATCTTGATTGATTTCAGATCATACTTAAAACTACCTCCTTTTCCACGAGAGTTACTTCCCGTAAATTTGCCATGTTTCTTCTTAAGATATGACTTAAATGCAGTAGATTCTGTAACTGCTTTAAATTCTGCAGATCCAGGTTTTACTCCTGTGAGATCATCAGGTTTAAAGAAATTATCACTGACAATTTTATTCATCTGCTTGACAGTGACATCACCATTTTTCTCAGCGTATCTGAGGATATATCCTTTGTCGTCGTGTGTGATCCTGTCTGAGTTGATAGTATCCTTATTATACTCTGAGGGACTAAAGTCAATTTTGCCACCTTCAGCATATCCCTTTATGGTTGGTTTTATTGCACCACCCATAGAGAATTTTGGCATAGCATAACCACCAGCAGATGCTTGACGCATTCTAGTACTAGTGAGACCTCTATTCTTTCTAGTTGCGGGAGTATCAAACGGTACAACAAATGCACCACCTTGAGAATATCCCTTATATCCTACCCACTCAGTGCCATGTCCAATAAATGATACATTACGTCCACCATCTAAGGAGACAGGGTATCCAGATTGTGGACCAGATATCCAACCACCACCAGATGCTCTTGGCACTTGAAGTGCTCCTGGCACTTGAAGTGCTCCTGGCACTTGAAGTGCTCCACCTTCAGAAAATCCTAATAAATTTTTACCCCAATTCCATGCTGCACTTACTGCATCCTTCGCGGCACCTAATGGATTTGTCACCAACTTAGCAATAAATCCACTAATATATTTTAGATTAGCAATAATGCCCTGATTGGAAGACAATACCTCAATCATCGCATCGTAAAACTTTTCTTCTTTACTAACTAAGGGAGCAATCCCACCAGCAGCAAACGACGGTAAAATAGTAGTCTTTACAGGCTTTACAGGACCACCTGCTGATTTACCCTCAACAGATGACTTAGATTTACCTTTCTTAGGTGTGAAGAATTTGAGCACCTCAGTCAGTGCTTTCATGCCCAAAAAGAGCGGCATGAACATCGCTTTGACACCAAAACCTAGTATCTTTGTGATCAATGGTAGATGTGGTTCGATGGCATCCAAAATGCCATTCATAAATCCACCAACTGCTTCAAAGAACTCAGTAAAGGTATCTTTGATTGGAGCCATTACTGTATTAAATACATCTCCAATCATGCCGAAGAATTTACCAATAGGCTCAGTAAGAGGCTCTAGCATACCTCCGATACCTTTACCTATCAATCCACCTGCTGCAGCACCAGCAGCACCCCCTAGAGGACCTCCAATGGCACCACCAATAGCAGCACCAGCACCAGCACCTACACCTGCTCCAATTGCCTCAGCACTGGATCCACCAGTTGATGCAACAATTCCTGCAGCAAGAGTACCTGCTCCAATAACTCCAGCAGCTTTAGCAAATTTACCCTTTGCAAATGTTTTTAGTTTTCCAGCAAGTTTCCCTGCCTTAAACATATTCATTATGCCTTTGCCAACTGTGGCAAGCACCCATGTCAGTGCTTTTACAGTCGATAAAGGATTCTTAAGAAATGCAATACCAACAAATAATGGTGCTGCAGATAATAGAAATTGTATTGCTCCAAACAGTCCGTTTAGACTAATAGGATTCTCAAGGAATTTAATGAGTCCATCGAACGCGGATCCGACGAGAAAGCTGGCAACCTCGTAGACGAACTTGCCCAAAGATGCGAGTCCTTTGGCAAGTTTTGCCATCTTCTCAGGATTTTTCTCCATCCAATCAAGGATGCCAAAAATAACAAAGAATTTGAGAAACATCCCAGCAATTCTTGCCAGTGCTCCAAATAATCCACCAAATGCTTTCTTAGTATTCTCTTTAAATTCCTTCCTGATCTTACTGAAAAGTCCAGGTTTTCCTTTTTCAGAATCCTCTTCTCCCTGATCTCTTTTCTTTCTTGCCTCTTCCTTCTTTCTACGTGTTATCTCGTCCTTTTGTCGCTTCTCTTCCTTTTTAGCTATCTTATTTTCATACTTAATAATCTTATCAGCATTCTTAATCTGAGTATTGATAGACTTACTTAATGTCTCTGTCAGAGTTGCAACAGTAAGTGATACACTGTTAAGAGTGGCACCAATAGAGTTTGTGCCAGATAATAGAGTCTTTACCCCTTCTTGCACCTCTCCCATTGCTGCAGCAGCAGTGAGAGGTGTAAATTGCTTACTAGACGACCCCGATGACCCTTTAAAAGAGATCATCTTATAAAGTTTTGCCTTAGGCACCTTTTTGGTTACAGTTTCTGCCATGGGTTATTGTGTCAGCATGGGTGAAGGTTTTGTATGAACCACAGTGGGTCTACCACCACCTACATTATTTATTACAGGTTGCACCACTTCATTAGTAATTACTACTGGTGCTGCTGAATCCATTTCATCGTCTATTTGTTTCTGAGCACGCACTTTAGATCTAGTTTGCACTGCACCCCACTTCTTACTAACATCATCTCCAATATTTGCCTTATCGATTAAAGTTCTTGCTCTAACTGCAGATTCAGCAGCCTCTCCACGAAATGTGCTATTACCAATAGAAGATTTTTGTAGTCTTTCATCATTATTAGATAATCCAAGTCCTTTGCTGAATGCATCTCTGAAACCAACTTTGAATAGAGACACTAAAGAATCAAGACTTTGCTCTAAAGTTTGTGGTTGCGTTTCTGTTGTTGTTTCCGACGTTTCTGACTGTGATGACTGTGATTGGTTTCCTTCTCCAGTTGTAGATGAATCTCCAGTAATATTTTTAGCATCACCAATTTGTGTAGATGGTTTGATTGATCTAGGTGCCTTCCACCACCAAACATCTCCATTTGGTAATTGATTTTGGAAGATCTCCTTATTCATGAAATAATACTTACCAGGACCACTTGTCTTACTATCAGCACTGTTAGTTTTCTTCCAAGTGCCCCCTTTGTTTAGTTGTCCAAATGGATCATGAACCACAAATCCATTATTTTTGTAACCAACGACCATACCCCAGTGACCCGATCCCTTGTATTTGAATCCAACTGGGACAGGATATCCAGCATCAACTTCTTTTCTTAAATCGCTATGACTACCACCAAACCGTAAATCAGAATCAATACCTAGATCTTTAAGTGCTCTTCTTTGAGGCTCTTTCTGAGTAGAAATACCATACTTACTACGAATCTTATTATATTCTTCAGATGACATCGACTTATCGAGAAGTTGCGATGCCCACATTGCCATTGTGGTTGAATAGCACTGTGTATCACCAGGGCGACCATATTTGTCTGCACTGTTTGCTCTCTGGTTTAAGTAAGGTACATTTTCAATGATCTTACCACCCTCTGCAGCAAACTGAATACCAGCACGCTTACTACTTCCAGTTTCCATCACACCTGCTTCATCATTACGACGCCAGCTATTGATACCACCGTTATGACTTGCTAATTTATTACGATACACATCAACAACTGGACCGTAATCACCACTATTCAGTGCCTGTTTTACAATACCTCTGATACCAGCACCATCTAAAGATCCATAGTTAAAGACTACAGACTCAAGACCTGCTTTTACTTTATTAGGTGCCTTATTATAGTCACTACCAACCTCATCAATGAGACGCTGACGGTGCTCAATAATATGCTTAGACTTGATCCAATATGCTTCCTCTTCAGTAATCGTGTCACCACGTTTGACCTTACCAGACTTACGGAATCCAGATGGATAGTAGGTTGCACCAATACCAATGGTAGGAATTTCCCAACCATAGTTAGCATCGGCATATGCCTCTAGTCTTAGTCCCTCATAATCACCCAACAGTGCTGCAAACTTCTCATCAAATCCACCACCGATGGTTTTGGGAGTTGTGCCACCAGGTCCACCACTGCTAGTGTTGCCACTAGAAGCATTACTACTACCACCACCGTTGTCCATGCCGCTAGATTCAGCAGGTCTGGTAGTTTTCTTTCCCTGTAGTCCTTGTAGGAAAACGACTAACTTTTGTAAGATACCTGCAATACCATTCCTTTTATCGGACATCAACTCAAGCAGTTTGTCTTGCTTTCTTTCAATTCTGAGGGATTGGGGCACATTTCCACCCATTGCCATAGGAACAGGACCACCTGCTGCTCTACCCATACCATCAAGGTCTGTTAGTCCAAATGTAAGAAAGTCAACATATCCAGCTGCAACACTCTTAGGATCCATTAGGCGCTTGGCAGCACTAATGACCATTTGGACTGTCTTACCTATGGCATTAAAGACTCCTTTCAATACGAAATCAATAAAGTCCTTTAGGATTCCAACAACATCAAAGAGGATACCAACAAATGCCCCAACAAACTCAAATAATGCTCCAAATAACTCCTTGAAAGGTTGAAATACTTCTCCAAAAACACCACCTACGACTGTAGTTAGCATCTTAAAGTATCTACCAATAGGTCCAAAGATAGGCTCTAAGATAGGACCAATAGTTTTACCTACCCATTCTCCTAGGAATCCACCAATCATATTACCTAGGATCGGTGCTAATGGTCCTAAGAAGGGTGCAACTGCAGTTAACGCTGCAGCACCAGCAATACCACCTACTGCTTGTCCAACACCTGCCCCTACTGCAGTACCTGTAGATTCTCCACTAGCAAGACCACCAGCAATACGAGTAACACCACCTAAAACAGCAAAACCACCAGCAACTTTACCAGGATTTGCCTTAGCAAATCGTCCGACTCCTCTAGTAAACTTTTTACCAGCAATTCTTCCTCTCTGCTGGAGCTTTCTTAGGGGACCTTTCTTACTATTATACTGACCCTGCAATCTCCCATCAAGCTCATCCTGATATAGACTGGATTGATATCCTTTGCCTGCACCTTTCGCTCTCTTTGCATCTTGTCGTCTAGCAGACTTTCGCATCTGCTCTACTTCTTCTTTAGTGTAGATGACGCCCGTCTTCTTATCTCTATATCCAGTACTTCTTCTTTCAGCAGAGACTTCTCCCTCTACTTCCATCAATGCATTTTTATTAAAAATACCTTTAACAAAGTTGATGTCCTGCATCAACTTCCATGGCATTATGACATATGATGCTAATTTTAATGCAGCAATGCCACCAAATAATTGAAGTGCTCCAAAAAGAAATCTAAAACCTCTTGCAACAATATTTTCATTAATGCCGTTTGCACTATGATCACCAAATAGATTGGTGAGTCCATTCATCACTGTGCCAATACCAAAGAAAGCAATATTTTTGGCAAACTTGCCAATAGCAAACATTAATTTGAATAGTTTTACTACCTTATCTGGATTCTTCTCCATGAAGTCCAAAACACCAAACATAATAAAATATTTGACAATCGTCCCTAGGATACCTCCAATTGCACGAAAAAATCCCTGGATTGGTTTCTTAATCGTATCTAATCTTTTCTTCTCGTCTTTCTTTGCATCCTTAGTGCCTGCTTCAGCATCGTTTTCTGCTTTATTTCTTTTCTTTTTCCCAAATAGTTTCGTTTGAAATTTCTTTAGTTTATCGGCAAATGTTTCTTTTCTTTTCTCCTCATCCTCAATTACTTTTATCTTCCGCCCATATTGATCCCTAAGGAATTCTCTTTCAAACTCAATAAGTTTTCTACTTTGCTCTAAATTGGTCCCAACACCGTACAATGTCGTGCCAAGACGATTGACGCCTTTACGAATTCCGTTAAAATTAGTGCCAATGTTTGTCTTGGCACCAAAAGGTTTAATTTTTACGAAACTACGGATAGTAGACATTAGAGAGACATACGATTTTTCTCTTGGGATTGCCGTCTTTCCTCTTCAGCAATGTATGCTAATAGGAGATTCACATATACATCTCTTTCCCACGGCATCATATTCTCCAACTCAGAGAGAGAATACTTATGATGTTGCATCAATGCAAAATTGGTCTTGTAGTAATTTTCAAGACTATCATGCATTAGGGCTACTCGAAAAAACTTGCGAGACCCTCTAGGACGATATCAGATTTCTTTTTAGTTTTAGGATTTTGAATTTCAAGTGTGTAGGACAACTTAGGCATAGTTTCAAAGAAATTTTGAATCTTGACAAATTGATCAGAGTTTAGATTCTCCAAAAAGTCAAGTGCTTCCTGTTTCGTGAAACTGTCATAAATTTCCTCATCATCATATACTTGAGAGATGCATCCAGCAGCAAGTGCGAATACATCATCAATCCCAGGATTATCAGACATATTTTGATTGACAAATACTTCCAAGGAAGGATATTTCATGATCACCCCAACTGTATCATCTAGTTTGATTTTAGTTGTGTGCCCTTCAGGCACAACTACCTCAATCTGATCAAGGGGGATTTGTACAGTTACTTGAGTTTCATCATCATCTGGACAAGTGACTTTAAATTCACTGACCTCACCAACTGCTTTACCTCTAATTTTTAGAAAGATGTACTCGATCTCAAATGTAGAGAGATCTTCAACTTTATTCTTTAGATTTGTGCAGTTTTTGACAATAGTTTTAACTGCCTTGATCATTTCTTTATCGTTTTGTGACTCCATCGCGAGATAGAGAAGTTTCTCTTCTTTTACAAGAAAAGGACGATAAGCAACTTTTGTATCCGAAAGAGGCAGAGTCAATTCGTATTCAGGAATTGCAAGCTTTGGTAAAGGCATAATACACCATGATTATTGTAAGTATTTAGATGCCAAACTGAGCAACATCTACTTGCTCTTGAGTATATCCAAGTGTAGTTGCAGCAAAATCGAAAGTATTGATTACTTTATCACCACCAGTATTTGTGAATGGCATGACACCATCACCCACAGTATCAAATCGGTATCTTTCATAATAAAATGAGATATCCAATTTAATTAATGATGTAGGTCCATTATTCAATGTGATAGCAGACATATCAAATGGAAATGCCCCATATAACATCCATGCACCAGTAACACGATTCAATCTAGATCTGGTCTTCTGACCAGATGAGTTTCTACCCTCATATACAACAGGGGATCCCAATTCCCATTTCTTTATAGTGATATTGCTGGTATATTCACTGTAGAATGTAACTCTGTTTTCAGCATCAGATGCTGTAAGATTCATCCATTTTTCAAATAACTGACGATGATATAGACTCTTAGGAAGAAGAAATGAGATCGTCATCTCTGAAAATGAGGTATCAGTGGCAAATCGACGCATTGCACCAACACTTCTTATCTGCCCTGTAGTAATTCTTCTACCAGGAATAGTTACATCATCCGCAAGAGCATTAATTGCATCATAGTGTTTTCTAATATTACCAGAAATATCAGGATCTGCTGCTACAATTCCTGGCAAACCAATTTCAACACCATAAAGATTAGATCTAGAGGGCTCTAACTCTCCAGATGTAACCAGATTCATAAAACGGGTAAACCCGTTATCCATACGAAATGACATTAGAGTCTGCTCCAGATAAAGCTACTAGGGACATCAATCATCCTTCCTACCCTTGACATGGTAAATTGCTCAATTGGAAGTGGGGTCATATTATTGAGATCTACACGCCTTACTGTTTTAATTTGGCGTGCGTTTGACATGAAATATTTATGGTAACAACGCTGAGGAAATGCGTTGCTTCCACTAGACCAACTTTGACAAATAGATTTCCTTACAGAAGGTCTCAAATAATGTATATTTCCACCTGAGAATTGTGCATTAACAGTATCTTTATCCGTAATCAATACCATAGGATACTTATCATAGAAAGGTAGTTTCTCAGTTGCTGCAGAATAATTGAATAGAATAATATCACCAACTTCAAATCCACCAGAATAGTCTTCCAGTCCATACATCAATTGCTCTCTATACCAATCTTTAGATTGCTTTTTGCCAGATGCTAAATCTTTAACATCAGTAAAGACGCTCATACCTTTAGTTCCTTTTCTGTGAGTATCATAAATTGCATTTTACGATCAGCACAATATTCTTTTGCCGCTTTCCACTTTGCATCATTTACAGCATAAGTTTTAATCTCTGTCAAATATCGTTTCGTAACTTTTTTCTGTGCTTTTGGTGGAGCACATTGTGCTTTTGGTTTTATCTCTACGATATATTTCAGAGTTTTTCCAGTTCTAGTACGTGCTTTGATATAGAAATCTGGGAAATATCGATGAAAACGATTGTCCACAGGACTCACATATGGAATAACAATAGTTTCACTTCCCCATTCTAGAATATTCTCATTCTTGTCGCACCAAACCATAAACTTTCTTTCCCACAAAGACCTATAAATAATATTTGTAGGATCACCCTTATACTTATTTCTATTTGATGGTCGGAATTTTCCAGAATAACTCATGACTCTTCTTATATACCCTAGGTCTAAACCATATGGGGCTAATTCAACGAATAGTAGATCCGCCATCTCTGAGAGCGCAGCGTATCCTACAGAGGTAATCGATTACCTCAAGTTTAATATCCTCGATCCTATCGATGATACAATCGAGCATACACTATATTTATACTTACCATCCAAATTGAGTGAAACATATACTGCAAAGTATAATGGTGTTGAATTAGGTGCAGTTGGTAATGCTGCTGTCAACGCGGCGAAGGGGGCAATTGATGCTGGTGGTATTGGGGAAAGTTTCGCTGCTAATGTGGAGCAGTTTGCTTCTGCAGCAAAACCTGCTCTAGGATACTCTATGGGTGCAGGTATTATTAACCAAGTTGTCCAAAAAACTGGGGGTAGTGGTAGTCTTTCTAGAGATAATCTTTCTGCTCTAACTCAAAAGAAAGTTTTTAACCCCTACGAAGAAACAATTTTCCAAGGAACAACATTTAGAGATCATACTTTTAGTTTTAAAATGGCACCAAAAGATGCCACTGATGTGCAAACTATTGTTAAAATTATCAATACCTTTAGACAATCAATGCTTCCTGGTAAAGATGGTGAGAACTGGTTGACTCTACCTTATAGTTTCCAAATGGAAATTATGAGATATGAAAGTAAAGGTGGTGACGAAATTCTTACCGCACCTGGTGATAAAAAGGGCGTTTTAGCAACGTTGATGAGATTCCCTAATAAAATGGTTATGACTAATATGAGTGTAGATCTATCTCCCGATGGAAACTACTCATCGCTACAGACACGTATTCCTGGAGCTGATCAGACGGTAGATTACGGTCCAGTTTCTTACAATATGACCTTATCATTCCAAGAAACAAAATACCTCACCCGCGAAGATTATCCAAACGTATAATGTCACAATTCTTCTCCTACTTACCTGATGTATTTGTCAGGTCATCAAGTTATCGCAATAATAACGTAGATCCCTACGTTTTAGCGAAAAATATCTTCAGACGAATAAAAATTCGTGAGGATTTGGATGATATTATTTTGGGATTCTCTCAATATACCATCCAAAATAATGAAAGACCTGATCAAATAGCATACGATGTCTATGGTCAGATGGAATATGATTGGGTCATACTACTCACCAATAATATCATCAATATCTATGATGAGTGGCCTATGACTGAGCATGAAATGTATAATTACATGGTCAGAAAATATGGAACATCTCTTGTAGATAGTGTACATCATTGGGTCACTCAAGAAGTAAAAACTCCTGGACCTAAGGGTAGAATTATTCTTAAAGGTGGCATTCAAGTACCTGAAGACTTCACATATCGTACTTCAACTGGCACACTAGTTCCTAAATCTGAATTAGTGCGTCCAATAAGTAATTATGACTATGAAAGTGAAATTAATAACTACAAGAGAAATATCTATCTCTTGCGACCAGAATTTGTTTCTCAATTTATTGAAGAATTTGAAGAATTGGTGAGTTATCTACCTTCTGTCGAAAACTCTCCCGATAGTGCTGCTAAGAGATCTCCAAATACTGTTAGAGAAGAGTTTATACCAGTCAAACCTACATATCAATCACTGGTGGGTCAAATTTCTTCTATCGACTTTGCTACCGAGCAAGAGTTTACGTCTAGGACTGTTACTCTTGCTGGTGCATCTATTGAGCAAGGTGATGTATTGGCAGATGGATCTACAGTTGCAACAACTAGTAGTAGCACCAGTGCAGTTACTGAATCTGCAGGTACCTCCTCAGAGGTAGTTACCAATCAATATGGCAGTGCAGGATCTTCATCTGGACAGACAAGTAGCGGATCTAGCAGCAGTAGTGGTGGTTATTAACTAGATACTAACATTCCTTGCTCTTGAAGGAAGTGAAGCGTATCATGCATATTTCCAATATGCTTATATCCTAAAGATACTTGGGGATATGTAGCATTTTCACCAAATTCTGCTTCAAACGATCTTTGAGTAAAGTGATTATTGAGTTTATACTCATGAAAATCACCTCCTAGGGATTTTAGGAGAGATACCATTCTCTCACATTCTTGACTGCCATTCGAGTAGATTACTGCTTGCATGTGTCTTCTTTGTAAGTAATAGTGATTTGATTGTATACTTCATCTCGATTGTCGCTGTTATAAACACGACAACGTTTGATGTCAGCATCTAATATATTTACAACATTACCTAGTTGATGCTCAACTATAAATTTCTTGAAACCCTCATCCATCCAAGATTTGTTAGATCCTGGTAAGTTAAAATCATCCATTGTCAATACCTTTAGGAAAGTTTTCAATTTCGGTCAGTTCGTAGTCCCAGTCTTCCATGACTGTGTTGGCAAGAAATCTATCAGATAGCATTTCGAGTTCCTTCTCAGCATACTCTCTGCTCTCTGCTTCTAACCAAACATCAATTACCTTACCAAGTCTAAGTTTCTTGATATCCAACTCAGACAATCGCTTACAGGCATCTCTCACGGCATTTCCAGGAGAGTCATCAACCTGTGATCGTAGTCGGACAAATACTAATGCTTTAAATTTCATAACAAATGTGATACCGAAATAACTAGAAGGAATGTAACCATAATAACGATGTCCCAAGATTTTGTCCTTACAAAGTAAGGAATTGAAATGCTGTCACCCACCATCTGAATTACTACACCAAGTGTTGTATTGATATGGAGGATAGTAAAGTAAGCAATGATTACAAGACCACTACCCAATACTCTCATTGGAACAGTAATATTCATTATTCTTTTTCACCCAACAAGGTTTGCAAAGAGGAATCATCCTCAATTGAGGACACTGATTCGCTGGCACCATCTTACCACACCCAGAGCATTTTGTCTCCCACATTTTCATTTGTTTCCTTTCTTCATGTTTTCATAACCACTCAACCATTGTAAATTATCCAAATGGTGGAAGGTAGGTTTTGAATTATCGGGATCAATGTGGTCTACCTGCATAGAAAATTTGATATATTTTTTTGCTATTTGAGGAATAGAATCCCATATATCAACCAATTCTTCTGGAAGATTTTCTTCAAATGGTTTGAAGGTCTCCATCAATGCTCTATGAGACTGGACACCAAATGCTGCGTATCCACTATCATACTGCCTGTAAGTATGAAGTTTACTCAATCGATAGAGAATATATTTTCCCAGCTTTGTTCCTGTTCTCTTTACCATAGGACTACCATAGCATACATTTTCCAGAGATAGATCACTATATCGATTCAAGTGCGATTTTCTAGTAGAAAACAATTCTCCTTGTGTGTTGATATAATATCCAGGACATGTATGCCCCTCATAAACTAATTCTTCAATTTCATTTTTCACAATGTTCTTTCTAATCTATTTGTTGCTTGGTCTGGGAAGTCTCTAGGACGACTATCACCAGCATTATCAGTTCTAGCAGAACCTTCATTCGCCTTCATTGTATGCTGATAGTTTGCTCTCGGATATCTGATACAGAATGGATCAGGCATCCAGTATGTTACCTGCCATTCTTGTTCAGGATTTAACTCAAGATGTTTCTCCACACTGTGAGAGAAAATACCGAGTTGGATGTATCCATCATGACTGACACATCTACCATCACCAATGTCAACTAGGAATAGCATCTTACTACTCATAACACTTCTTGCTCTGGATTAAGATTTTTCACGAATTGCTCAGGATCCTTTTCTGACTTGTGTACCCAATGATACCGCATCATCTCAAAAATAGGGTCCCATGTGCAGATACAAACATAATCCTTCATGTATGTTTCGCTGCCAGTGCTTTCAGTTCCTTCGCTGTTAATTTATTCAACTGCTCTGTAAAGTGATCGAGCAGCAATTGTTTGTATTGTTTCTTAGTCATTGTATTGTTTAATTAATCTTGCAACTTGTTTCCTATCAGTTCCCTCAGGAGCATTTCGCAAACATCGCAAAATACACTCAGTATCTGTGATAGTGGGTTTTATCGTAAATCCCCATTTATCAACTTCACCTTCAGTAGGTGCTTCGCATGGATCAAATTCATGTGGCATCAGTCTCGCTGTCTCCAATCTGAAGGTTTGTCTTGTTTAAACCAATCTTTGATATCGTCAGCACTACTAAATCCCGTTTTATGATTGGATGGGTCGGGATCACCTAATCCCATCCTATTCAGAAAATCGTCTGTGCTGCCTTCTTCAATCTGTTGTGTGATTTGGCGTCTTGCCATCTTCAACATTTCACTGGCCGATGTATTTGCCTTTGCAAGTTTATTTGCCCAGATCATATCATCTAGTTTTACCTCTTCTCCATTTGCAATACATTTGCAAATGAATTCCATGCGTAGGCGATAAGCAGTTGATAACATTAATTACACCCTTTATCATTGATATTTATGAAAAACCCCCAGACGAAAAAATACCCCGAGTTTTTTTTCGGGGTATTTTGAAACTAAAAGTCGGATTTGGTTAGCAAGGTCTATATCGAATACTATCTCTAGTTTCGTAATGACCTTCAACATATCTGTGAGCACCTAACCAGTAACCAGGAATCCATCTCCTCCTGGTTACAACATACTCACAGGTCCTACGTGGACGATACTCCCGATAGTGATGGTGATGGTGACCATCATTAAATGGTTCCCAAAACTCCCCCCAAGTTATAGCACTAGCAGGGGATGCTGTTAACAATATCAAGGGGAGAGCAAGGAGTTTCATCAATCTTCAGCAGCGAGGGCAGCAAAGTAGGACAGGTCAGGTGAATCTGACTCTTCTACTTTATCACCAAAACCACTAGGTGTGGGATCTGCTTGGACCACTGGGTCATTTGTCACAAAGGAAGTGACTTGCTCATCTTCTTCAGTGAAGCGAGTTTGAGTAGGACGTGATGTCTTACCAAGCACCATGTTGAGACGCTCTTCCAACTTCTCATATGACTTGAATGCACTGGGATCAGTAAACTCCTTCAGAGAGTACTGTGACTTCCAGATATCTTCAAGTTTTTCATCATCAAATCCACCAAGAGTTGCTGGACCAGCGAAGTCCGACTTATCATAATTCCAAAAACCACCGATGGTTTGGATCTTGATACGGAAGTCAGCACCTTTCCACATATCGAAAGGATTGATAGGATCTTCATCTTCAAATGTAGGTTGCATGGCAGACACGATCTTGTCGTGGATTTTCTTACCATACTTGTAAAGGAATACTTTACCCTCATTGTCAGGGTTAAGTTGATCCTTCACAACATAGACGTTACTGTAGTATGACAGTTTACGCTTCTGTTTACGAGCAATCTCTTTGTCACTCTCAACTCCGCTATTCCAGAGAGTGCGATTCAATTCACCAACTGGATCTTTCTGACCCAAAGTAGTGAGAGAGTTTTCAATATACCAACCACCAGTGCCTTGGAAGGCATGTGACCAGACTTGTGCCCATGGAAGATCTTCACCATCAGGCTCGGGCAGGAATCGGACAACGGAATAACCGTTTCCAGACTTGTCCACTCCAGGTTTCCAGAGTCGCTCATCAGGACCTGCACCCTGAGGCTTAGACATCTTCTCAATCTGCTTGGTCAACTTATCAAAGGACCCAGACTTAGACTTGAGACTTGCGAAAGACATTGTATTCTCCGTATTTTAGTGTGTGTGTTGTGTGATGTTGGGTCTTACGCTTAATACTGTGCTGCCCAACGAATGTATAGTATCAGGACCGACGATCTCTGTCAACCTGCTGTGTGCGGTTTATGATCAGGACCTTGTGACCATCATGAGTAAACTGCAGCTCATCATCGGGATGCCACAGCAACTCTTCATATAGGTCATCAAGTTTCTGCATATCTTCATAGAGTTGATTGGGGTTAGTCATTTTTCAATTCCTTCCTCCAACCTTGCAGTTTATCCTCCATACTCTGAAGGATCATCATTAGATCCATACCACCTGAGTATTGTTTGGACATAGTATCGATACGATCTCTAACAAATTCTGCTTCTTCAGATGCATCATCCTGACCTATGCCATGGGATGCCAAAGCAAGACGAGCGTAAAATACTTTTTGTTTTGCGATCAACTCTAGTGTTTTCTCGATGTGATCGAGTCTTTCTTCTGGAGAGAAGTCGGATAGACCTGCTGACATTTTTAGCAGGTCTGAATATGTTTTTTCAATATCTTGAAGCTCGTCTCTTACTGCTTCAGATTGAAAGAATGTATCTTCTGTCATAAAGGAAGTACTCCTCTGCTTGTACGTTTCATGTAATTAAGTTGTTGAGCATCCCATTTGATTTTATCCTTGAGAGGTTTTGAGATCAGTTTACTAATAGTTTCAACTTCAATTTCAAATTCTTCACAGATAGAAGCAACTGCTTCAATATAATTGATTAGTCCGTTGCTTTCTTTGACGCGATACTCAACCAACGAAGTGAATTTACCTTGTGTCATAAACTTTTCTTCAATTTCTTTCATTTAATACCCTCGACATAGTAGTGATAGTCATGAATCCATTCGCAAAGGGTATCAATGTAAGGTATTTTATCATACTTTTGGGCAACTTGGGTTTCTCCTGACTCAGCGACAGAGAGTGTAACAAGTTTAGTAACTTCAATACCTGTCAATTCATAATACATGTATGCATATGCTGCTTCTTGGACAAAAAACTTATAGAGATGCTCTTCTTTTTTAAGTTTTGTCGTAGTCTTGAAGTCAATTATAGCAAGCTCGCCATCATAGTCAGCAATACAATCAACCCGCCCAGCAATACCAAGGCGACGAGAGTAAAGAGGGGCTTCAAGAATGTGAATATTAGAAATAAGATCAAGATTCTTACGAGAAGCCCCAAATAAGTACTTGGGAAGACCCTCGCTTTTTTTAACTTTTTCCAAGTCATTATTAAGATAGTGCTCCACTATAGAATGATATTTAGTGCCTCTACTAGAAGCAGCACGACGGATTCTCTCCGCTTCACTGTAACCTACTCGTTTTTCCCAAGCAAGGATGCCTTGCTTCGACTGGTGTCCAACTACAGTAGTGATGCTAGGCATCCACTGATCATCAATCTTATAAAATCTTCCGTGAGGAAGTGTCCTGCTATCCAATTCTTCAAGAGGAGAGGCAGGACCCACATAGTTAAACAGCATCAGCTAAATCCAAGGTTAATTTTACTAATTAGATACTCGCGCACTAAACCTGATCTGACAATATCTTCTATGCCAAATTCAATACAATCAAATGATGGCATAGACTGCAAGATCTTCATGAAGTCTAGCACACCTGTCCTCTCATTGCTCTTAACTAAGTCGGACTGACTGTAGTCACCAGAGAAAATAATCTTAGAGTCTTCACCCACACGAGTGACAATAGAATCTAACTCATGAAAGTTTAGATTAGAAAACTCATCAACAATAATAATACATCTATCCATAGTGACACCACGGATAAAGGATGTAGACCAGAAAGAGACAGTCTCTTGTGATCTTAGGTTATCATATAGACTTTCAAATGCATTATCGTCTGGCATCTCAAACATATACTTCACCATATTCTTATAGGGAATTTGGTAAAGATTACTTTTGTCCTCATGATCTCCTGGTAGGAAACCAATCTCTCTAGTAGGGACTAGAGACCTCACCATATAAACCTTTTCATATGGTGTAGAAGGATCTAATACCTGCTGCAATGCAAGATAGAGACTAATAAAAGTCTTACCTGTACCAGCAGCACCATGCAAAACCAGATTCTTACCCTCACCATATGATTCAAAGACCTTTTCCTGATTCTCAGTGAGAGGCTCAATGACTTTAAGATGGTCTAGATTGATAGGTTTCTTACGTCGCATCTGTTTGACACTCATGGATGACCCATTAGTTGGTGTCTTGCGCTTTCTTGCTGCAGGCATAATTTTTATGTAAAACGACTCAGGTTTGCTGCAGGGTGTGCAGTTTGGACTTTAGACATTACTTCTTTAAATCCTTCGGACTGTTTAGGATCTCCATAGGTGGTGCCAGCGACACCAGCCATCCAATCTTTATCCCACTCAGGATTATCATCGCGCCATTGACCATACTCACGCATAGTCATTGAGAATTCTTTCTTCTCACCAGTCTCTTTATTTATTACGTTATATGTAGGCATTAGTTCTATTACTCAATCTTTAAACATGGTTGAATGTCATCTCTATATGTATCATTACATTCACAGTCCTCTGAGCACCAGTCTAGTGCCTTAGAGATGGTAGGAAACTGACATACGAAATGTTGCTTACACAATTCTGCGATCTCCATGTGCTCCTTCTGTGTGCCGTTAGCAGTCCTCAGAGTGATGTAATGCATCCATGAACGCAAATTTCCAGTCATGTAAATTTTTGTTGGCGTTGCCAAAGGAAGCACAAAACGAGCACATTCCTTTGCAATACCCTCACGGAGCAATTCATTATAAAGATCCATACCTTCAATAAAGTATTGATGGATCCGACCCTGCAAGAATTGCTTTTGCAATGGATCTACATCATCGATACTATTCTGACGATTCTTAGTGTCCTGCGAGCGAAGATCTGGGACAGGAATTGCAGCACTAAGAAGGTTAGTGTCTGCATATCGTTGTGAAAATTCTTGAAATGTGAAACTCCTATGACGGAGCACTTGAGCTGCCAGACCACGAGTAGTATTAATTTCTAGTGTCATGTGTGCTTGCTCAAAAATGCTCCAATGACCATGCTTGATGCAATACTTAAGAAGACCTTCCACTTTAGGATTGTCTTGATTGTTTGGGTTACTTACGCGAGCGATGTAACCAATAGTTTTTTCTGCATCAGGAGTGACTGATAACAAACAAACTTTAGCTGATGATACTTCAGGATTTAATTCAGTCATGCTTAAATAAAATTTTAGTGATTGCATACAGTGCCGCTGCTTGGAAGTATCCAATCGCAGCAATACCAAAGATAGATGGCACTACCCAATTCCACAGTAACATAAGGAGAGCAGGAATGACAATCAATCCTGCAATATTACCCACAATGTATGCACCAGTGGCGACATTTTCTGCCCTTTCCGTTGCTTCTTTCTCTTCTTTTTGATCGGTAATAATTGTTTCCATTTTTTGCTCCCATGCTTTTTTCACATCGAAGTAAACGTCACTATCTCCTTTCATTTTTCTTCTTTGACTCTCGGTTGATTTCTTCTTCTGACTTCCATAGTTTAGGATTGCGAGTGCCCTCCGTATACTCTAGTTTCGTCAAGACATTTCCAAGTATATCATAGTATGCATTGAAAATGTCCACACTTAAACCCGATACAATATCATGCCAGGTTTCTTCACCCTTAACTAAGGTAAGAAGATAGCAATTGTTAGGTAAAGACTTATCTTTAGCGTCTTCAGGTGTACAATTGGTTTTAAGTATCTTAATACCATAAGCATTAATAGATGCTACCTGTTGATCATTGAGTGTCAAGATCTATTACCCCACTCAATGCTCGGGAATGCTTCTTTAACTACTGCAAGAGTAACCCGATACTTCTTATGCAATGTTTTATTTACTGCTTTGACTAGGACTTCTGCTTCAGATTCATGAAGTCCTTCTAGCATTTGAAGAAACATATTCTCAATCTTCATGTTTGAGAGAGTATCATCTCCACCCTTAAAGAATCGATACAACTTCTTAGTCTCTTGCTCCAGGATAGTGTGCTCTGTGCCCATAGGAGCGTCGTTAGGGCGATATGGGACATCTTCACCTAGAGGGACGCGAGCAACGATAGAGTCGTCGAAATTAATGATTAAGATAGATCGCAATGCAGGAGAGTTATTCTCCTTCAATACTGCAATCTTTGCTGCTTTAGTCTTGGCGCTGTGTGCTTTCTGCAACACCTCAGAAATTAATAGTTTCATGTTAAAACTCAGTAATGTGATCTAGCATTTCATTCAACGCATGTTTCATGAAATAGGGATACATTTTCCCTCGCACAGGAGGGTGTGTATTCTCAAACGTATTTATGATATCGGTCTGTACCTCCTTTGGAATGTATTCAAAGTCAATTAGTTTGACGTTACGCTTATAGTTTTTATGTGTAGTCTCATCAGTAAACTCATCTGGATCCTGCTCAATCCATAGTGCAAGTTTGACCTTGGACATTGGACGTTGGCGGACACCTACAATGAATACATCATCGGCAGATAAGAAGTTAGGAATACCATCAGAGCGATCACCTTTAAGGATGTGCTCAAGAAGATACTGCTTGGGATCGTCACACTGAATAAACTTTTTTAGCACAGGATTGTACTGACTGACAAATCGATACTTCTGCAGTTGTTGAAAGTCTTTATCTCCACTGAGAATAAGGACTTTCTTTGCAGGTTGTTTATCATTTTGCAGTCTGATATTAACTGCCCCTTGCTCCTTTACTAAGGTGGCAATGATATCATCTGCTTCTGCACCATCAACTTCCACAACTTTGTATGGGAGAAACTCACGAATCTCATCACGAATCTTGTTAAGGACTTCAAAGATAGCACTCCAGTCTAGTTTAGACTTCTCTCGATCTCTCTTCCGAGTGCCTTTGTAGTAAGGAAACTCTTTACGTCTCCAGTAATGCTTACTGTCATAACAAAGGACTAACTCACCATAGTCTTGATAAAACTTTTTGCGATAAAACCGCAAAGAGTTTAAAACCATGTGGCGAACTAGTCCTTCATCAACTTGTGTGTTTGTACTGGTCAAGGAAACCATCAAGTTGCTGATGCAAACTTGATTCATGTCAACAAGGATCATCTCACCTCAGTCATCTTCATCATCAAGTATATCATCATCGTCGTTGGTTCGCAAGTAAAGCAATTCTGAAGCGTCCACCATCTCACCATCAATCATCATTTCTGGATGCATAACTACTGCTGCGTATTCTGCTCTTGCTTTCCACTCATCCCAGATCCCCCTGAAATTCCATGCAACGATGGAACCAAGAAGAAAAGATCCTAGAGTGAGAAAGAAAGCAAGGTAAAGAAAACTTAGGTCTGCCATGAAGCCCCTCTCTTACAATAACTATTTAGTGACGCTTTTCTTTTTCCTACCAGGCTTACGGTCAGCATAGTACCTCCAAGCATCGTCCAACATTGCATAAAGATAGTCTTTAATTTTCCTTGCTTTAGGTTTGGGGATATGACCATATGCTTCACGAAGTTGCTTATCACCACCTTTAATATAAGCATCCAACTCTTCAACTAGGTTGCTAAGTTGAGCTGCTGAAGCGGATTCAATAAATTCATTGGTATCCCGACGTGTCCATTTGCCAAGTCTCAGATAGTCATACATCTTAAACATGAATCTATTGTTGAGCATTGCTTCATCAATAGCTCTGTCTATAATTGTGTACAACTCAGTGGTGTTACTATCTCGATTCATCAGAGTAGGTTTTGCTCCCTCAAATACTTAACTGCGTCCGTGCATCCTCCGATCTTCTGCCCACCCACAATAACTTGAGGGAAGGTAGATCCTTGACCAAATTCTTTATAGAATTGCTCACGGGTGAAGTTTACTCCTAGACTATACTCAGCATAGTCCCAATTCTTAGATTTGTAAACCTCTTTAATTTTAGTGCAGAAGGGACACCCTTCTCGCGTATAAATTGCTGTGCGTTTTGGAGACATAATTATAATATGTAAAAGAAAAGGGACCCGAAGGTCCCAAAGACAATCAGATTCCGTCTAAATTATATATCAGAAGGAATACTTCACACCCAACTTAGCACCGTATCCACGGTCAAGATCCTCATCGCCACTACCCACGAAGGAGACTTCACCATAGGCACCCAGAGCATCGGTCAAACCAATACCAACGCCTGCCTTACCAGAAGGAACGGTATCGGTCTCGCCGCCGTCAGGAGACACCAGGGTAGCGCCGCCTTGGACGTAGTAAGAAGCACTCTCACCAAGAGCACCTTCATACCCCAGGTGAAGGTCCGTTGCGGTTCCGTTGTACTCGGATCCCGTCCAACCAGAATTTGCTTCCACGTTGACGTAGGGACCAGCGAAAGCGGCACCAGCAGAGACAGAAAGGGCAGCGGTTGCTGCAAATACAGATTTGATCATTTTTATTTAAAAGTTTGTTTACTTGTGGAGTTTAACCCACAGATGATAGAAGACTCGACTTGTCTTCGTTTGTTAAGAAGCGTAACTTTGTCACGCCTCGTATATATAATACCACAACCTTGAAATTTGTCAAGCTTGTGACAGTTGCTCGAAGTCTTTCTCAAAAATAGCAAGACCAGCATCGGTAAGGATGTGATCATACATTTTATCAAAAACATTTGGTGGCAACGTGACTACACTAGCACCATACATCAAGCAACGCGAGACGTGGTGGACATCTCTCAAACTGGCAGCAAGGATCTTAGTGCGAACACCATGAGCACAATACAGACCAGAGATAGCACGGACCAACTCAACACCACTGAATGAGTTGTCATTCAAACGACCCACAAATGGTGAGATGTATGTGGCACCTGCCTTTGCTGCCATGACTGCCTGAGCGGCGCTGAAACACAGAGTAACGTTGGTCTCTACACCTTGAGCAGTGAGCTCTTTACATGCCTTCAGACCCTCTACAGTGAGGGGCAGTTTGATCGTAACGTTGTCAGCAATATCACGATACTTAATAGCATTGGTAAGCATCTCAAAGCAAGACTCACCTTCTACTTCAGCAGAGATACTTTCAAAAGCAAAGTTAGTTGCTAGTGTTTTGATAAACTCCACGTAGTCTACACCAGACTTACGAACTAGTGTAGGATTTGTAGTGATGCCATCAACTAGACCAGTCGTATAGCGTTGAGCAATTGCTTCATAGTCAGCAGTGTCTAGGAAGATTTTCATATTTTGTCTAGGACCTCTAGTTTAACAAAGACTTCCTGCAAATTATAATGCACCTTGTAAGATTCTGTCAACACATAATATCCGATAATTTTAGATCCATCACATGACCACCCATACCCCTTGACGGCTTCGTCATTGCCATCTATATGGAATTTCTTACTTCCTAATAGGTAGTCATGGTAACGCTGATCCAGGTTGATCATCGGTGGAGTCCTCTGTGTCTTTAGATATCATATCACGGATTGAAGACATATCTTCTTCCGTAAGATTATCTATAGACTCAGATTCCTCAACTCTAGGGTCTGTAATAAGACCTTTTATATCATCAGTCAGATGATCCTGAGGTCTCCAAGCCTCACCTTTAACTTGATAGTCTAGGTTTTGAATAGCGGCAAGGTTACTACTCCAATACTTCTTCATCTTCTTCATCATCTTTGCACGACCTTTGGGATCATTAGGATGATCATTGATGACCTTACGAAGCATACGCAATTCACGAACTGATTTATCTAGTGCCCTCTCCGCTGCAGAGTCACTCTTTTTGTATGTTCCAAATCCTGCCATGTTAACTAACTCCAGTAACGATAATTTTAAACCTCAACCTATCTCTGTTTCTATCAGAGCAGAAATACCAAATAGGTGATGACCTATTGTGAGACTCCTGATAAACCATTTCCTTAGCAACCCTTCTCACAGTTTTAGTATTCTCATACCAATTGATTATTTTCTTTTTGGGCAACTGGTTTCGGGCAATAGAATCATTCGGGTAGTAGGGTGTGATTGCAGAGTTTTCATAGTCACTATCCCTTTCGGGTGGCCACATTAAATCAAACTCCATTCTTTCTTGGTATCCAAATCCAGGAGCAATAACATCAATAACATGAATCATTGCTTGCCAGAAGTATGTAGTCCTAGTCCTAGCGTTAGATCCTGGTATCCTAGTTGGATAGAATGTGATACCAACTCTAATTTTTGCTGCTGCTGTTACATTAGACGCACCACTCAATGCTTTACCATCCAAGACATAATCGTGAATAAATGTGCAAGGTGAGAAATAATTATCAGATGCAGGTCCATTTCTCCATTGACTATTAATGGCATTGAGATAACCCAACCCATCAGAAGCACCAGAAGATCCAAACTCATACCACGGCACCATCCTATTGGCATAGGCTGTAGGTATAGTTTGCTCAAGTCCAGCTGACATTAGAGATGAAGATACACCCTCCATCCTAGTGACCAGATAACTCTCAAGCAATTTATTATAGCATCCAGTATTCTTTCTGTAAATATGAGTGTTTGCCCTCTCATATACACTTAGATTATTTTCAACATATCCAGTATCAATATACCCACCAGGGAGATCTGGCATGAATCTATTATCATCAGTTCTAGGATGATTCCCCATGATAGTAGGACTTGCTTCCAAACTACCCCCCATTGGTATCACTGTAGAGTTTGCCCAAACCTCAGTGAAATTAAAATCATATCCATCATCATTTCGATAATATGAATCGCCATATTGAGACCCTGATCTCCACACTTCAGGTCTTTGATTGTATGGATTGAAGCACATACCCATACCAGTAATAGCACCACCAGTGTTATCAGCAATTGGATTTGCCCATGGCATTCCAGTTGAAGTCGATGCAATTTTATCATCTGATGATACAGTGGATAAATTTAAACTCCACATGTGATCATAACTACCCGCAGCAACATTATACAAAGCGAGTGTGGGGGAGACTGTACCTATATGTGGACCATTTTGAATGTTTACTAATTCAAATTGTAAGGTATCTCCAGCAGACAAACTAACTTCAGTGCTAGTAATACTATCCCCAATGACAGGCCAATGTGCTGCTTCCCATGATTTCTCATAGAAGGTAATATTATTTTTCTTAAACCTAAATTTAAACTTCATACAACTGGCATCCAATCCACCAGTAATACCACCCATAGAAACAATCCTATAAGTGACAGAGTTCTTCGCGCTAATACTTTGGTTTTGATTTAACTTAACTGCATAACTTCCTGTGCATCGAGCACACTCCCAGTCAGTATCATTACCAGGGAGAACTGTAGGAACATTTGTGCCACAACCAGTCCTAGCAAGAGTTACATCTTTGAATGATTTTTCAAGTCCTCTATTGTCACAAGTGGATGGCTCAATAATTTTATAAATTGGAAGCGGTTTGTCTTGATCATAGACAAAACATTGCTTACCTTCAAGGTAGTATCCATTGTCTTCCCACTGCACTAGGTGCCAGAATTTCAAGTCATCATAATCATCATCACCATTGATAAGATCCTCCCACATTTGTCTGTTTCTACCTTTCCACTTAGTAAAATCTTTATCGCCAGGATTCCACTGCCTATCAGAGAAGAGACAATAGTTACCTTCTGCAGTGTTGATCCCGTCCGCACGGAATCCATCACTCTGACTACTGAAACTAATCTGCTGTCCTGCACTTAAACTATTTCGATCTCCACCATCAGGGATCAAGGCAAACCCCATCGACCCACCATTATAATCGTTTAGCATCGACTTAGTAATAGTGACCCTGTTAATATTGGATCCATTTTGAGCAGAAGGTACAAGAATAACTCCTATATCAGGACCATTTTCATCTGCCATATAATATGCCAAGGCATTATCATAACCTGCACTACCTTTCTCAGTATCCATAGTGATCATGAGATTAGCAAAAACTTCTGTCTTAGGAATACGATATGCATTCCTACCCAGTTTTTGTTGAGGTTGATCCCATAACATCTCAGGATCCATTGTATAGAAATGATTACTACCATTATAATATCTCCACAATGCCTCTGCTTTCTCACCATCACCCATGTATGAGATCATCTCACTTGCCGCTTGGAAAACATATCCAATAACTTCTTGAAACACCATACCATTTGAATTCATGGCATTTCTTTCACCTGCCCCTGGACTATCAGGTAAACCAGGATTAGTTGTTAAGAAACCATCTCCAGATGAATTTATATAATAAAACAATGGTGTGGTGATTGGGTTGTCATCAATATCACCAACAGGATCTCTACTCACATAGAATGCAGGCTCTGTTCCATTGTTAGTCTTACTATAAGTATGCTTTCCACCACTATAAGTTTGATAGATTGCTTGTCTAGGGGGGAAGCAATTCTTTACACATACTCTATCTCTATTGGCACTCCAATTGTTTGGGTAATATGCATCACAACTCTGCTTAGGTGGGGTCCAACGTCCACCAACATAAGGTTTAAAGTAACAGTCTAGAGTATTTCTAACACAACGCTCCCAAGCAAGATCTTGCTCTCTATTATTACCTTTACAAAATAGGATCGTACCATCGTTTCTATTTCTCCATTTATTATTGCCAAGATATTCAACTTGATTTCTTACCTTAAGTTTGAATACCTCATTGCAATCAAAATCTTCGGGGGGAGGGTCGCCAATACTTACATAGCTGGTTTGATCGCCAACGTAAGGAGTTTTAATAATAAGTCTACCACCATCCCAAGGGAGATCTGGAATAATGTCTGTTATCCAATCGAAGAAAGGCAAATTAATTTCGATAGATTCATCATCAACCTCAGGTATATCAAATGGTTGTTGCAATGGTGGTAGACCAGGATAACATCTACCAACCAAGTCTTGAATAACTTGTGCAGGTGTAGGTGTTATCTCTGGAGGATCAACTACAGGAGGAATTCTTGGATTCTGACCATCCAATGGATTAGGTATGTTGACAGGTGTACCTGCATAGCACCTTCCAACTAATGTAGCAATGACCTCTGGAGGAGTTGGAGTTGATGTAGGTCCTGAGGATGCATCTCCCAATCCTAGAGATGCTGACGCTGGATTACTACCATCAAGTGCGTTAGGTACTAGATATGTGCTACTGCTACCGACAATGTAACATCTATCAACGATATTTCTAATATCTTCTGCTGCCATTATCTAACTACTGCCTTTGAATATATTTATCCAACGATTTCACCTCTGGCAATTTTTTCACGACGGTCTAGTTTCCATACTATGTAATCCATTGTTGGGATACACATAGGATTCCAACCAACAAAAGATGTTGACTCTCCACTTGGTATCTTCCAACAGGGAGCATCATCATTTTCAAGGTCTAATGATTTACGATACTCCTCCTCACCAAACATAACAACTGCTCTCTCAGCAGCATTCAAACTCTTGAAGCAATCAAAAGAATTCTTTCTAATGATGTCAGGGATGTGGTGTTTCATTGGACTGCTAATGGTTGCAGTCTATCTAGAATCTCACGATAGGCAGGTACAATATCTCCTTCATCCTTTCTGAATAGATCCTTATCGAATCTTTCGTTACTACCAATCTTCCATAGTCTCATACTGTCAGGACTAATCTCATCGGCAAGATACAAATCACCATGAGCATCATAACCATACTCAACTTTAAAATCTACAAGGTCAATGCCCATGATATAAAACATCTGACGAAGGTAATCATTGATCCGTAGTGTCATCTCAATGAGAGGATCAGGATCATATCCCATTAGTTTCACACGATCCGTTGTGAGCAGAGGGTCATGCTTGCTATCATCCTTCAGGAAAAACTCAACAATAGGATGTGGTAGTGAGTAACCTTCTTGGAGAGTTGTCTCACGAACAATAGATCCAGCAGCACGATTCCTACAGATGACTTCCAAAGGAACGATGTCTACCTTCTTACAAATCATCTTGTTAGCACCAACCATATTAATATAATGAGTTGGGATGTGCTCTTTGGCAAGTTTCTCAAAGATAATAGATGAGATACTACAGCAGAGGGATCCTTTTCCTAAAGGATGATCAACCATCTCACCATTACCAGCAGTCACCTTATCATGATACTCAATGATGACACGATCAGCGTCGTCACCTTGGTATACAGTCTTGACCTTGCCTTCTATAATTACTTCCATAAAAAAGAGGGTGTTTAACCCTCAAAGTATAGCACACTCTACTGGATTTGGCCAGTGAGTTTTAGCGGCGACGATATTATTATTTATGCAACAGTGCCAATCACCCATGATCTCATACCGAATGGAGTGTCGGCAATGAGAGTTTGTGTCATCTCTACTGCGTCTGGTGGCACTACCAAGCAGAATCCAATACCAAGATTGAATACATTTCTCATCTCTTCCTCGGTAATGTCTCCTGCCTCCTGGATCTTGTTAAACAATTCAGGTCTCTCCCAAGCATTGTAGTCAACATCAACTGTAAGACCCATTGGAAGGCATCGTGGGAGGTTCTCAGGCAGTCCTCCACCTGTGATGTGTGCCATGCCTAGGATAGGAACTTCGTCCAACAGGTGCTGAATGAGACGAGCATAGATGGTGGTAGGTCTCAACAACTCAGGCATCTCTTTGTAGAAGATTTTATTTCTCCACAGCATATCATTGATGAGTGTATATCCATTACTATGAAGACCACTGCTCTCAATACCAATGACTACATCACCAGGAAACATAGTGCTGCCGTCAACAATCTGATTCTTCTCTACAACACCAGTGCAGAAACCAGCAAGGTCATAGTCAGTTGCTCTATAATGCTCTGCAGTCTCTCCACCTATAAGTTCCATCCCCGCCATTGTGCAACCAACATTAATTCCATACACAATGTCACTAACGTTAGCATCAAGTGTTTTGGCAGAGACATAATCTAAAAAATATAATGGTTTAGCACCAGAACATATAACGTCATTGACGCACATAGCAACGAGATCCTGACCAATAGTTGTATAATCAAAAGCAATCCTACAAATGTTAATTTTAGTTCCAACACCATCAGCACCAGATACCAACACGGGTTTCTCATATCCTGATGGGACTTCCATCATTCCACTGAAACCACCAATCTTAGGTGCTAATACTTTTAGATACTCTACAAAGGATCTACCCTTCATAATGTCAACACCAGAAGTTTTATAGTCCATAAAAAAGAGGGTCGTAACCCTCTTAGTATATCATTAGTCACCTTGCTTGTAAATGTCTTCTAGTTTTTCTCTGCTGAGATCAACATACATCAACTCTTCACCTGCCTGTGGTGCTTCTGGGTGACGTGGTTTAGGTTTATTCATCTCTATATTAATAGATTGAATGTTAGCCCACATCATAGCGAAGGCACCACCAGCAATGAGAGCAAAGCATATGAAGTATAGCATGACTTCAAAGTTATTCATTGTGCTCCTTGATATGATGGGACCATCATACCACCATCTTGATCATCATCATCGTCAGGATTCTGAGTGACAAAGAAAGCGATGAGTAATGCAATCCATACAAAAATGTATGTGAAATTCATTGTTATGCCTCTCTTATTAAAGGTTAGGGCGAAAGTTTTAATAACGAAAATCCTTATTAAAGGTTAGAGAGCATTGCCTCTAGGTAGAACTTCTTCGGGGAAGATAAAGTTTTCGTGTGGTTGATCAGCAGGTGCCAACCATGCTCTCAGTCCTTCGTTGAGAAGGATGTTTTTAGTATAGAAAGTTTCAAACTCTGGATCCTCTGCCGCTCTGATCTCCTGAGAAACAAAGTCGTAAGCACGAAGATTAAGAGCCAGACCAATGATGCCAATCGATGATGTCCAAAGTCCCATAACTGGAACGAATAGCATAAAGAAATGAAGCCAGCGTTTGTTGCTGAAAGCAATACCAAAGATCTGTGACCAGAATCTGTTAGCCGTAACCATTGAATAAGTCTCTTCTTCCTGAGTAGAATCGAATGCCTTAAAAGTATTTGCCTGCTCACCATCTTCATACAATGTATTTTCTACTGTAACGCCATGGATAGCACTGAGTAGTGCTCCTCCAAGTATACCAGCAACTCCCATCATATGGAAGGGGTTGAGCGTCCAGTTATGAAATCCCTGGAGGAAGAGGAGGAACCTGAAGATCGCCGCGACACCAAAGGACGGCGCGAAAAACCAAGAGGACTGTCCCAGAGGATAGATGAGGAAAACACTGACGAATACAGCAATAGGACCAGAAAAAGCAATCGCATTGTAAGGTCTGATACCAATGAGACGTGCCAATTCAAATTGGCGAAGCATGAAACCAATTAGGGCGAAGGCACCGTGGAGAGCCACGAAATTCCATAGTCCCCCAAGTTGGCACCACCGCTGGAAATTCCCCTGAGACTCAGGACCCCAAAGTAGAAGAAGAGAATGACCCATAGCGTCAGCAGGCGTCGAGACAGCTGCCGTAAGAAAGTTAGCACCTTCAAGATAGGAACTAGCAAGACCATGGGTGTACCAACTCGTAACAAAAGCTGTCCCAGTAAGCCAACCGCCAATGGCAAGATAAGCAGTGGGAAGAAGAAGGAGTCCAGACCAACCCACAAAGACAAAGCGATCCCGTTTAAGCCAGTCGTCCAAGATGTCAAACCATCCCCTCCGTTGTTGTTGTAATGTAGCAGTCGTCATTTTTATTTACCTTAGTTGTTAAGTTCCAAATAGAATTTTGTTTGATCTACTGGCAATTTGGGTGACGGATCGTAGATAGATGAGTCACCATAAGTTTTATGATCTTTATATCCTACCATACGTCCCTTTGTGTTCTGAATAGCACCCATCATTGCAATGATGAGGAAGATGGCAGGGGGACCGATGATGAGAGCACCACCAATCACATAGTAAGTGAGCAATTCGATTAGATCAGTAGACATAAAACTTTACAATGATGAAGAAAAAGAAAGGGACCCGAAGGTCCCCTTTATTATACCACAGGTTGAGTGATCAACCGACAGAAGGAGCAATCAAGGCCACAGGTGTGGACTCAGCTGCTGCAAGATCAAGCGGGAAGTTGTGCGCGTTTCTTTCGTGCATGACTTCCATTCCGAGTCCTGCACGGTTGAGCACATCTGCCCAGGTGTTGAGGACACGTCCTTGTCCGTCGAGGATGGACTGGTTGAAGTTGAATCCATTGAGGTTAAATGCCATGGTGCTTACGCCCAGTGCAGTAAACCAGATTCCAACTACAGGCCATGCTGCCAGGAAGAAATGCAAGGAGCGGGAGTTGTTGAATGAAGCATATTGGAAGATCAAACGACCGAAGTAACCATGAGCGGCTACGATGTTGTATGTTTCTTCTTCTTGTCCGAACTTGTAACCGTAGTTTTGGGATTCGGTTTCAGTCGTCTCTCTAACGAGAGAAGAAGTAACCAAACTTCCGTGCATAGCACTAAACAAACTGCCACCAAATACCCCAGCAACGCCGAGCATATGGAAGGGATGCATGAGAATATTGTGCTCAGCTTGGAAGACCAACATGTAGTTGAATGTTCCTGAGATTCCGAGTGGCATTGCATCAGAGAAACTACCTTGACCGAAAGGATACACTAGGAATACTGCAGATGCTGCAGCGACTGGTGCAGAGTATGCAACACAGATCCATGGACGCATACCTAAACGATATGAAAGTTCCCATTCACGTCCCATGTATGCATAGATACCGATGAGGAAGTGAAAGACTACTAGTTGGAAAGGACCACCGTTATACAACCACTCATCGAGTGATGCTGCTTCCCAGATGGGATAGAAGTGAAGTCCAATTGCGTTGGAGGATGGGACAACAGCACCAGAAATGATGTTGTTACCATACATTAGAGAGCCTGCTACGGGCTCACGGATCCCATCGATATCGACGGGGGGTGCCGCTACGAAAGCGACGATGAAACAGATGGTTGCCGCCAACAGTGTTGGGATCATCAGCACACCAAACCAACCGACATAGAGACGATTGTTAGTTGATGTTACCCACTCACAGAAATCATTCCATGGGGATGTTTGTTGTCTTGAAAGAGTTGTAGCCATTGTAATTGAAAGAAAGTAAGATCATCAGGGAAATGATGGTTTTACTATTTCCTCGCCACCCTAAGGCAAGGATATGAAAGACGTGTTTATACACCCTATAGGTCTTGGTTTGAGGAGTGTTACAAACAGTGAAGAAATGTGTTGGTTTCTTGACCCGTTGATATATTTATAATAACAGGATTTACACATCCTGTCAACCCCCTTCGTAGTTGAATGTGCCAGAAAGGAATTCGTACATCGTGGGCAAGGTGCCAGCAAGTTTCTTCCTTGCTTCCCAATTAGTATACCACATATCCACCGTCTTCTCAGGGACTGTAATGGGGTATCCAAAATATTCGTAGTGTCTCTTATTGATATTCGTGAAACCAGATCCTGCAAGGATAAATGCGATCGGCATATGCCCTGTTGGTATAGGATCTCCCGAGACCATCATGTGACGCACTGCTTCGTGAGTGCCTTCCTGCTTATACTCAACCTCATCGGTAACTGCTCTCCAAAATGGAGTGTCTCTACGAGTTGAGTAGTAGTAATGTGCTTCAACAAATTCTCTCCACCCATCCATGTGCTCGGCAAGATCATGATTGAAACGATCTCTAGCAAACTGACCAGGTAGTTTTTCTACCATAAGGATATCCATTAGTCCAAGGATGCCATGGTGAGTATTAAAGAGAGATGTAGATTCTAAGGGCTCAATAAAACCATAAGACAATCCAATAGAGACACAGTTACCTGTCCATGCTCTCTCATGCCTACCATTCTCAAACTTAATAAGTTTGGCATCATCATATCCAAACTCTTCCCTGGCAGCTTCTTCTTTCTGAAATCTAGAAGAGAATACATATCCACGACTAATGAAATCATATGTGGGAATAGTCCACTCCCATCCAGAAGTCAAACCTTTAGCATTGGTGTAAGGCACCATCTGCTTCTTTCTATTTGTATACTCAGTCTTAACTACCAGAGCACTATCAGTAAGAATAGTATCAAAAGGATTCCACTTACTTAAAGACCCTGAGAGGACCCTCTGCTGCCCTGTACAATCGATATAGAGATCACCATATACTTCATGAGGTTTGATATCATGTAGTCCTCTATCAACCAAGACAGATGTGACGTTTCCTTTGGCAATACGTACTGACTTAATTTTACTTTCAACCACTGTGATATTTTCACAGAAGGTATCTTTAAGATACTCTGAAAATGCTTTAGCATTGATGTGAAAAGACCTGTCTTTTGCAAGGTCATATGGAGAAAGTAATTGATCGTTAAGGGGCATCCTCCCTTCCTCCGCTACCGACACAAACGGCATGAAGACTTCTGCAAAGGGTGGTGTCTTATCAGGATAGAATGCTTTAGCCTGCATCCAGTCATGATACTTAACATCACTGTTTATTGATTGACCATTTGGATAATGAAATACTTTTCCCTCAGCAACAAAATCCTCAAATCTAGAGGAAGATTTAAACGTTGCTCTTGCTGCAGGAAGGAATACATGATCAGGTATTCCCATGTATTTTAAATACTGATTGATATGGGGAGTAGTAGACTCACCCACACCAATAGAATCACCACCTGAGATGATAGTCACATCCCAGTCAGGAAAAGTTTTACAAACTGCAGCGGCGGTCATCCAACCAGAAGTACCACCACCTGCGATCACAATTTTCATTTATCCTTGTCCTTTTTATGTTGTTTATGGTTATACAACCACGTTTTTATTTGAAGAATCTCATCCCAACTATACCAATTGGGATGTTTCTTAATGTTTTTGAGTAGTGTCTTAGCTGCTCTCTTGTCTGATAGCGGCTTCTTCTTCATAGACCAACCTCCAACTTTCCAACTCTGACTTCACCTTAGACTTCATCATCGCAACAATGTCTCCGCCATGCTTCTTGAGTTCTTCAGTCTTAGGACTTTCATCAGTGGGAAGCAGATCACCAAACAACCCGTTGCTGGTGAAGTAGTGGCAGAATTCGTAGATAGAAGTATTTATCTCCTCATCTAGTTGGATGCAGCATAGTAGACATAAAGATCTTTTCTCAAGATTCTCATCAGAGTAACGCCAGTCTTCAATCATGGGGCACAACACGCAATTTGGTTTCAGGTTTATTCATTTTGATACAGAGAGCCATTAGAAACTCTGCTTTTAGTTTAGACAATCCTGTGTAATTTTTAAGTGCTACCCAGGAGTCTTTGTCTAATAATTCAATGCGGTAAGTCACCGATCTCTAGGCAAACACGAGTTTATTTAGGTATTGATATGCATATACTTCACGGTTACCTTTGATGCCCCATCCCAACCATGTATATGCAGATCCCATGTACTGAGGGATCGTATCACCATGCCCTTCAAACTGAGGAAGGACACGTTGAAAGATAGGCTCGTTAACCATATAATGAAGTTGCCCTTCCAAACTACTAGGATCGCAATTAAACTTTGCACAGAAGTTTCCAAGACCCTTGTAGCGTCCAATGGAAGTCCACTGGATCAAACCATATCCACCAACCTTACATTCAGTGTAGGAGACACGAGCACCACCTTCACAAATATTAGGGATGAACTTACTCTCCTGCTTGATGTTACCCATGATCGTAGCAAGGGCATTCTTATCAGTAATTTTTGTTTTTGTTTGTAAATATTCAACAGTTTTTGTTTCTGCAGGACTACACCCCACACATACCCATTGTGGATCTTTCACAATCACTTGAATAGGTGCGGTCTCTGTAGCATTGTTTAGATCTCCAGGAGAAGGAGATGCACAAGCAGGCACTGCTGCCATCAGCATCGCCATCGACTGTTTCAACATTTTGAATCTCCAAAAAAATAAGGGTCCTTATGGACCCCAGTACTATAGGTTATCTAGATGAGTCTGTCAAGACTTATTCACCAGATACCAGGAATAATCTGACCTGTCATAGCATATGCTCCAAGAGCGGCGACAATGCCTAGCATTGCTGCCATGCCATTAATGCGTTCTGCGTCGTCATTCATCTGAATTTCCTCCATTGTGGGTTGTGGACTGTAGATATTGTAGCACAGTTTCTGGTGAAGAGACTGTGTAAGGATCAGTATCAGCGTTACTGACTTGACCCTCTTCTTCAAAGAGTTGCTCAATATTTCCTCGGTCAACTACCATAGCATATCGCCATGATCGATAACCAAATCCAAGATTGGACTTCTCTACTTGCATACCCATGGACCTGGTGAAATCACCATTACCATCAGGTATCATCTTAACACTCGTGATGCCTAGAGTTTCTCTCCAAGCATCCATAACGAATCCATCGTTAACTGAGATGCAATATACCTCATCAATATTATTCTCCAGCAACTCAGGATACATCCTTTCATATGCTGGAAGTTGAAAGTTACTACAGATGGGAGTGAATGCTCCAGGGACAGAAAATACAACTACCCTCTTGTCCGCAAAAAATTCTGCAGTGCATGATTTAATAAAAGTTTTCTTCGACCAATCGTAATAGGTAAAGATAACGTCAGGAATTCGCATGATGTGGTTTGTGCTCTCGGTTTAGTGGTTGGGATGGCTCAAATGGTGAACGGGAAAGGTTCTTAATTACAACGAATGCATCCTTATTATATTTACGCACACCGTATGGTGTTGCCCATTTTTTGTTGTAATCCTCACCTTGGTGGATACCAGAAACAACTGTGCCACCAACTTCAATTACAATGTTGTCATGTCTGACATCCCATCCAAGATCATGGATGGTATTCCAGAGATCCTCTTGTGAAAAATCCATACAAGTTTCAAATAATACCAAAGAATAGTTTACCAGTAAATGCGTATGAAATCAATGCTGCAACGAATCCCATCATAGCAGTGCGACCGTTTAACTTCTCTGCCCTCTCTGCGTATGATTCATAACCATAACGCTCTGCATCAGTTTGAGAAATATACATTTGAGGTTCCTTAGCAAACAGGTTTTGTTGTCCTTGCTCGTTTGTTGTAACAGTCATTTGTAAAGTTTCGTAACGGTCATAATTATATATAAAAGATTAAGTTTTGTCAACCATCAAGTGTAGTTGTCAAATGAGATCACGTCAGCACCCTCTGACCCAAACGAGACTGACTGTGCTGCCCCCTGAGAGTATCCTCCAAAACCAGGGTCAACATACTCACTACTAAGATTAAAATTGTAATCGCTAGGGAAGTTTGCTGTAAGATCTGGATCCTCAGGACATGCTTCATAGATGTGAAGCATCCCATTGTAGTGCCTCCACATCTCAGAGAGATGCTGAGGAGGAAAGTTTGTATCATCAATAGCACTATGAAGAGCAACCTTCAGAGCATTAACTGCGATCTTCAATTCAGATTTCATTTCTAATTACCTCATTTTTTACATAGCATGGTACACCAGCAGGATCTAACCATTTGGTATACTCAAAGTCAGTCATAGCAGTATCTAACTGCATTGCATTATCACACAGATACATATCCCTATACTTTCCAGTATACGAATCAATCTTCTGGATACGATAGTCTGGTTTACCATTGATCTCAAGGATACCAGACTGGACATAGCGATAGGGGAATCGCTCTAGGAAGACAATAGGCTTGTGCATCATTTCCGAAGTGTCTGTAGATATGATAGCACAGTTTCTCGGACTGTCATCAGATCATCGAAACATTCTTGGTTGTGAGCACATGATCGTAGCTTAGGGTCAGGTTTGTGGACAGACTCCATAAAGAGATGCACTGCCCTATTCCATTTTTCATCTTGATCCATTTAAATTTTTCCTCAGATAAACGAAAACCAACCAGTGATAATTGTTTTTTCAGACGTGGGTGATACTCTACCTCTATGGGTATGGGTCCAGTCTGCTGGCCAAATAACAGTATATCCCTTTTGGGCAGGGACATATTTATCTTGATGATACCATTCCGTGCCACCATCAGGCACATCATTTAGGTATGTCATAAAGACTAAATGCCTGAAAGTATTTCCAGGCAAAGCATTTGATCTCTCAGTATGCCACTTTTTAAACCCACCATCAGGTGGGTAGCATTGCATACTGAGAGGCTCATCAACACGAAAACGAGAGGTCTCACAAAAAGGATACCTCTCAACATAATTATTTAAAACTCCCTGTAGGGCATTCATATAATTTTGAATCTCAGGAATAGCAAGTTGAAAAGGGATGTGTAAGTCTAATGACTCTTTGTAGTCTCGGTCAACTACAACATCACCTTCTCGATATACTTGCCCCTCCTGAGGATTCAACAGGTTTTGATTGCGCCAGAAAAATATCAATCCATCAACGACAGACTCATCGATAAAGTCGCCCCAAATAAAATCGGATCTCTTTTCGCAAAATCTATTTTTGTAAAGTGTTATTTCTTCTGTCATAATCCATCCCGACCAGGGTGAGTTTTGTGCCGTCCCAAGGCAGGGTCAAAATGACTCCACCAGGGTAAGATTTACGTCGTTTCCAGGACGCCATCTGCAATCAAATTATCAATTAGAATCGTGTAATCTTCTTCAACATTAATCCCCCAGAAGTGGACATGTCTATTGCAGTTATCGCTATAAAAACGACATAGTGCAGCGAAGAGAAAAGGATACTCAGTGTCAAGGGCAATATTACCATTAACAGTATCTTTTAGTAGTTGAAGACTTTCTCCAAATCGATCTCTAACAGTCATGACTGCTCTCCTTTTTTGGTTTGACCAACGCCCGAAGGCGACGATTCAGGTAGGATTCGAACCTACGACCGAGGCATTAGAAGTGCCTTGCTCTATTCCACTGAGCTACTGAACCAAAGATGGTCAGTCCTCAGGGTGAGCAGCATAAACTTTAACAATAGGATCGCCTTGCCACATACTACGTTTTACTCTATCCACTTTACCTCTCAAATTGAATGATACAATGGTGCGTCGTTTGTCTGTGTTGTTTGCCAATGCTTCATGTGCAATAGTTGATGGGAAAATAATTAGTTGACCCTCATTTACAGGTGGCTCAAACACTTCAAGTCTACCATTCCAAGGATTTAACCATGGTGAATAGAATTGAGTTGCCGAATGAAATCTAGGATCAAACTCAACATACATTATAGCAGACCATCCACTATGCCCATGGTTATGAATGCCATGGTTGTGTCCTTGATATGCCTGCTGAAACCACATGTCAGTAAACTCTACCTTACGTTGATCTGTAAAGTCTTTCAGGTATGGAGTAATGATGTCAATGATAGTGTCTCCATAAGAAGGCACATCTTCATCTTCCATATTCAAAAAGAAATCCGTATAGACATTGCCATCAAGCATGGCATCTGTCAACTCAGGGAGAGCATCAAGGATTCTTTTTTTATTTGTGGGCCAGTTGTTGATCTCATAATGAATCAACGGCACCGAAAACATACTGTGTACTGTCATGAAATTTCTTGTAACTCTCGAATACGAATTGCTAATGCTTCTGCGTTAGCTTGATTACCTTCTTCAATTTCCAAATGGAGTTGATCAACTAAAAACTCCACAATCTCTTCTAGAAATTGAGTGTCCATGCTTCCCCTGCGTAACTCTTCAATTATATATGAAGAATAAGATCAGGTCAACCCTTAAAATTTTTAATAAACCATTCGGCATCCACTACAACCAGAGCCTTCTTACGATTCTTTTTCATAAAAAGAATGGGCTCATAGTCTCCTGAGTTGGCAGTTGCCTGATCGTATGCATCGTATACATTGAGTTTCTCTACATTCTTACACTCAATACTGAATGGAAATTTCTTTCTGGCATCTCTTGCCATGATTAGATCTTCTCCACCTGCACCCATAGATCTAGATTCTATGTCTTCTGGGTGGACATCCCTGTGCTCTATCAACATGTCCCTAACCCATTTCTGGAAATTCCTTCCTTTAGCTTTCGCACTTTGAGGTTTCATTTACACATACTCTATTAAAAAAGACCCCTTGTGGGGTCTCTCTATTTAGTCACTACGTGGATCGCTTATCGCGATGCAACTGCATACTTACGCTCGACCTTAACACCACGATACATAAGATCGTGATTACGAGTTTGGGTTTGCTCTGACAGTACCTTTGCCTTGTAAGTTTCAGCGTTGTACTGTTGTCCTCGGTATGTGATCTGTGTCATGTTATGTACTCCTGAAAGTGAGGTGGTTAAACCCCGTTCCTTCAGTCGTGTGCGTCCCAAGGGTAGCAATCAGGTGTTGATTCCTTCATGACCTCAATCAATTCTACCTTCATTTCTGGAGGAAGATTCTCATTTGTTCTCATCCGAAGCATAACTGCATCAGCTTGAGCACATGTGAGTGATGAATAGAATAATAATTCTAGCATGGGATGAACGGCTCCGTTCCGCGACTTACTTGCGTCCTGTGGCGTCTTTCTATGCTATGTGCATAACGAATACCACCATGGATGAACGTATGGATAGTATACACCATCCAATACTATTTATCAAGTTTTCCTTTTTTTCGACTTCGTGCTCTTCTTTTTAGTGGTCTTACCCTCTTCAACTCTTGCTTCAGACTGCACAAAAACTTCAAGTGGTCCCGTATACCACTGGTCGGGTCCTGGCCAGGTGATCCTGGCACTTTCTTTTCCCAACTTCTTTTCCTCCCCATTATTAAAGCACTTCTTATAATTTAAAATCCGAGAAAGTAGTTGCTTCCACATCTTGTTTGATGCCCCCAACAATATAGGACTCAATCTCAGTTTCCTGAGGAGCATTCTGTTGACCTTTACTATTCAACCAATGCTCAGTCCATGGTAGGGGATTATTTTTAGCAGGGATATCATAAACTGGATCAATACCAATCGCTTTCATACGACGGTTAGCAACCCACTCAACATATTGTGCTAGTAGTCTTTCATTAAGACCAATCATAGATCCCTCAGCAAACAAATAATTTGCCCACTCTTTCTCTTGCTCCACTGCATCTATAAACATCTTACGGACATTCTCTTTCTCCTCTCCTGCAATCACTTGCATGTCGGGATCATCACCCTCTATCCACTTCTTCATAATCTTTTGAGTCAATACAAGATGTTGAGATTCGTCTCTTGCAATGAGAGAAATGATCTTGGCAGATCCTTCCATAAGTTTGAGCTCACCAAATGCAAAACTGCAAGCGAAAGAAACATAAAAACGAATACCTTCCAAGATATTGACATTGGCAATAGCAAGGTAAAGTTTACGCTTTACTTCCTTAAGTGTGATGTCACGAGTTGGTGAACCAATCCAATCTTCACTCCACATATCACCTGCTGCCCACTCAGTAGCAGCATCTATGAATTCATTGTATGCTTTACATACAGACTTAGCACGAGAGAGGATCTTATCATTATCCAAGACAGAATCAAATACTTCTGAAGGATCAGGATAAATGTTTTTGATAATATGAGTATATGATCTGGAGTGAATCTGCTCCATGAATTCCCATACACCCATAGCACCTTCCAACTCAGGCAATGAGCAGTATGGAGAGAATGCCATTCCAGGACCACGACCTTGCACTGAGTCTAGAAGGATTTGGTATTTAAGATTTGATGTATAGATATGCTTCTGTTGATCTGAAAGAGTTTTATAGTCTGCCCTATCTTTCTGCAAAGAAACTTCTTCAGGTCTCCAGAAATATCCAAGTTGAGTTTGTGTCAACTTATCAAAATCTGGATACTTGTATTCATCGTATCTTTGCATTCCAAGAGGAGCACCAAAAAACATAGGTTGCTTTTTAGTGTTGACCTTCTTGTCGTTAAATACCGTTACTCCCATGTAGTCTCCTTTGGTTGTGCGTTGGTGCCAAAATTATTGACGTAATTTAAAAAACTATTGATTCGTGGATTAATACCAAATGAGTCACACACTGCAAGCCAGGACTCGAAGTCCTCTTGCAGATCTTTTGTTAATTCAAGTGTTACTATTCTTGGAGCATCAGACATTGCAGGCATCACATTCAGATTCTTCTCCCATAGATTCAATCTCAGAAAGAATACTGTTAGTATCAGATGTTACTACAGGTTCTTCTTCCCCGTCTTTTTTATTATCATAAGTATTCTGATAATAAGAGGTCTTCCAACCATACTTATATGTAGTTAAAAGATCATTTGCCATTACAGTCAGTGGGACTTCATTGTTTGGATAATTTTCAGGATTGTAACTCCAGTTTCCACTGATTGCCTGATCGAAGAACTTCTGCATAATTGCAACGATCTTAATATACCCTTCATTAGATTTCATATCCCATAGAAGAGTATAGTTATTCTTCAATGTGGTGAAAGACGGAACAATCTGCTTAAGAGGTCCCTTCTTTGATTTTTTAACGGACAGGTATGCTCTAGGTGGTTCAATTCCATTGGTTGCATTTGACACAACGGAGCTGCTCTCCGAAGGCATCTGTGCGGACAGTGTGCTGTGTCGCAGTCCGTACTCATTGATAGATGCGCGAAGACTCTCCCAATCATAATTTAATTCTGGCGATACAATTTCATCTACTTCCTTTTTATAAGTATCAATTGGAAGAATTCCATCACAATACTTAGTCCTATGGAATGCTTCACATGGACCCTTCTCTCTAGCAATCTGGTTAGAAGACTTCAGAAGATGGTATTGGAATGATTCAGTAAGATCATAAACTAATTTATGAGCCTTAGGATCATCATAATGCTCACCATTCTTTGCTAGGTAGTGTGCTAGACCGATAAATCCAATGCCTAGAGAGCGTCGTGCAAGGGTGCTACGACGTGCTGCAGAGACAGGGTAGTCTTGGTAATCAATCAACTCTTCTAGACCCCTCACAGCGAGATCACAAAGGTTTTCCAACTCATCCAGTTTAGAAATCTTACCTACATTAATAGCAGAAAGAATACAAAGAGCAATCTCACCATCAGAATCATCAATATGACGGATAGGATCTGTAGGTAAAGTGATCTCCTGGCAGAGGTTACTCATATTCACCTTATCTTTAAAGGAGGAGTGACTGTTGCAGTGATCAATATTCATGATGTAAATACGACCTGTCTCTGCTCTTTCTTTCAAGAGACTTAAGAAGAGCTCTTGAGCTCCGATTGTGGTGCGAGGGATTCCAGCATCTGATTCGTAAGCACAGTAGAGACTGTCAAAGTCATCAGTCCCGAAAGTATCATAAAGACCAGGGACATCATGAGGACTGAAAAGTGAAATCTCTTTGTTGTCGATGAAACGTGCATAGAATAGTTTTGAAATTTGGATTGAGTAGTCAAGTTTCCTCACGCGATTATCTTCAGTGCCCTTATTATTCTTAAGGACTAGGATGTCTTCTATTTCTTGGTGCCAGATAGGAAAGTGAACTGTAGCAGAACCACCTCTGATGCCGTTTTGAGTGCAGCATCGTACAGTTGATTCAAACTTTTTAAGGAAGGGGACCACGCCTGTGTGCTGTACCTCTCCGCCTCTGATTTTAGAGTTGATGCCACGGACTCTACCTGCGTTGATACCGATTCCTGCGCGTTGTGCAACGTAGTAACCAATAGCCATATCACTGCTAAAGATACTATCGAGGGTGTCATCAACATCAACGAGAACACAACTCGCAAACTGACGGAGAGGCGTTCGCACTCCTGCCATGACGGGGGTTGGAATGTTGATTCTGTGTCTGGAGATGGCATCGTAATATTTCCTAATGTATTCTAGTCTCGTCTCTTGTGGATAGTCTCTGAAGAGAGTCAGAGCAATCATGATATACATCTGTTGCGGTGTCTCAAAGACTTTACCATTACTACGATCTTGAACAAGATATTTATCAGAAACTTGTCTCAGTCCAGCATAAGTAAACAGGAAATCTCTACTGTTATCGATCATAGAATCGATTTCAGTCCACTCATCATCAGTATACTTATCAAGAATACTGCTGTCATAGATTCCCTTGTCAACACAATCCATAACATGGTCATGTAAGTATGGACGGAAGTCTGGATGATCTCCATACACAGACTTACGAAGACCAAACAAAAGCAAACGTGCTGCAACGAATTGATAGTTTGGTGCTTCTAATGATATCAAATCATTAGCAGATCGAATAAGAATCTCTTGAATATCTTCCGTCTTAATACCATCAAAGAATTGGAGATTGGCATTCATTTCAACTTGTGATTCAGATACACCTGCAAGATCTTTACAAGCGTGCTCTACCATCACATGAATTTTTTCTAGATGGAGTGCTTCAACTCCACCACTACGCTTAACAACACTGATCCCACTCATACTTTTTTCCACTGAATAAACTTAACTTGTGCTTCCATACCTGAATAGGTATTCGATTTTACTATACTTTGGACATCTAGTCCAGCTAACACCATGTCATTGATGTCCTTTTGTTTTATCTGACTTGGCCAGATTACCACCTGCTCTTTGTTTCTTATAGTAGTCTCGAGCCTCTGCACGATCTGCGTGTTTCTGGGTTCATTATCGTATACCCAGACCCTATATCGATAATCAAGAGAGCGGTGGTCAACATCGCTGCCACACATAGCAACAGAGTTGTCAATGAAATGGGAGTCGAAGGGTCCTTCCGTGACATAAACAGTTTCCTCAGGATTAATTTGATCTTGTCCATATAGTTTGAGTCTATCGTCAAACATAATGGTTATGTATCGTAGCGTTGCATTTGGAGACAGAGATCTACCCTGAATACCAAACCAGTTGCCATCTGAATCTATGAAAGGGATAATAATTCTAGGTCTATCATTCTGAAGATTGTCAAAAGAGTTTGGTTTTTGTGTATTGACCCAACGCTTAAACCTATCAGTATAATATAAAGACTGTAGTTTATTCTGAGGAATTTTCCTACCCTCTAGGTATGCCCTTGCTGGATGCTCACTATTTAGCTCTGTGATTGGTGTTAGGTTTGATACCTTATTAGCGAAGTGTGGTTTTGCAGACTTATATTCTGGATTGGGAGTATACCTTCCACGCCCTGTGGTGCCATTCTTATACTTCTCCATGATGAATTGGTCATGGAGATCAGGAGCATGATCTTTTAAAAAATTAGACAGAGATCTACCAGTGCTACAGTTATGGCACTTGAAAATATACTCTGATTTTTTTAAGAAAAAGTATCCCCTTGCTTTATTCTTGTGCTTCTGGGAATCTCCACAGTATGGGCACCTGAAATTGTAAAGACCATTCTTTACATGTTTAAATTTCTCTAGACGTGTGCTGAGAAACCTGACGTATTTGTCCTCAACGTAGTCCATTTACTAGATCTCACTTCAGGTATCTTAACCGAAGTTTTATCATCTGTCAAGGTACGCAGCAATGCTTGACCTGGCGAACTGATTATGACTGAGATCACAGTCAATGCACCTGCAACTGTCCACATCTTTTTCTCCATTTCCCTGAGTCTATTATCTACAAGACGAATGTCTCTCTCACATCCTTTCTTGATTATGTCTGTCTCCTTAGTGAGATCTGAATGAAGTCTATCTATTTTTTCAAATAGAATTCCATCAACTTCACTCTGTGTAGATAATTTTTCATTATGTACAGCAAGTAGTTGACCCATCTTTACAGAATTATCCTGCAACGAATCAACTACTCTTTCTAGTCTTTCTAAAATAGCAGAGTTTATATCTGACATTATTCTATCCCTAGTGCCTTTTGTCTTTTATTCCAATAAAATTTAATAACATCATTAGGATATAGTCTTTTAACTTTTAACTTCTTAAAATTTTCTGGGCGATAAATCTTTCTCAGTTCAATCTTCAATGCAGATTCAGATTTATTGTATAGCACATATTGCTCCGCCCCATCATAAGAAATTAGAAACGGATAGTATGTGCTTGCCTCTTGACCCTCCGTCTTAACCATGTCCTTCTGAGACATAGCATACCTACGCCTTTTCTTCGGACCTTTCTTGGTTAGCATTGGATCAAATCCCGATACGGGACCTTGGGGATCAGCGGATCCGCTGAAACCACCATCACCTGCAGACATAGTTGGCGCTTCTTCATTCATATGCTTCTAAGTTGCAGAGCAACTTCAGTGTCGATACTTACATTAGAAAGACACCCTGCAATCTCTGGATATCTCTCCAGATAAATTAAGAATGTCTTGATGATTGACCAATATTCTTCTTCTAATTTGTACATTAATAATGGAATAGTCCCATCATTAAATACATTGAAAAGAATAATAAGGTGATTTAGTATTAAGTTAACACGGAGGACCCGAGTCTTAGTATATCGTTTAAGTAACCGTTTAAGATACTTAAACTTTTTCATGTCCTCCATGAAATCGTCAACTGTAACTGATTGTGGATTATCGTAATGCTTAATAGCAAACATTAAATAATTTTTTTCATCTAGATTTTCAAAATGCATTACGAATCAGTTAATATTATGTGCCGAATGTCAATGTCGCTGCACCATCGGTGATCACTTCTTCCGTGCCACCCGCTGAGGTAATCTTGACGCGATACTTATAGCCGTCCAGAGTGTCAGCAGCGAGACCACTGTAAGCAAGAGTTGCGGTCGTGAAGTCTGCATAAGTTACACCAGCGTCAAGAGATGCAGTAATGTTAACCCAACGGGTCGTTGCTGCTGCGGTCTGACGTTGCCAGACATAAGACAGAGCACCAGGTGTGCCTGTGGTAGTTGTGGTAAGGGTGAATGTACCAGCGCCAGAGGAAGAAGTAGAATTAGCAGGTTGTGCTGAAACTGTTACAGCAGATGCAACGTCTGCTGCGATGGTGTCATCTGTTTGTGTCTCGGTGCCATCAGGATTAGAGATGAAGGCAAGTTGCTCTGCCTTATGGCGAGTGTCACCATTGGCAGTGGTGTAAGTGCTGTATGCCCACCAACCAGGACTACAAAGTCCCCGAGTCTTATTCTCGTTTAACTCTGCTTCTGCAGCATCAATAAACACAATTGTCTCGGAAACGGATCCGCTACCGTTACCACGGGCGAGTCCTGCTTGAGTTTTATTTGCGTTACTGTCAGTTCTCCCGTAAAGAGACATGGTTTACTCCGTTAATTCCAGTATATTTATTTATAATAAAAGGGGCTTCCGCCCCCTAAGTATCACGCCTTGCGACTGTTGATTGATTGCTCAACAACGGCAAGAAGTTTGTCATCCATATCAGTCTTGGTCAGAGTAACTGCTTTCTTGAGGATGATCAAACAAATCTCGACTAGTTTCTCGCCAAGTTCTTCATTATCAGGGACTTTTGCAACAGCATCAGAAATGATTTTCGATGCCAGTGGTAGTAGAAAAGATAGCATGGTCAGACAATAGATACTCTGATCTATATATCTTACTTCATGCCCTTAGCTTTACGATCATGATCGACCGTTGCCTGAATCATCTTCTGCTTCATGCGATCTTTCGATTTTGTTTTTGCTTCTGAGTCATCAGACTTAGGTGCCTTCATATCTTCAGGAGTAGCATCACACTCTTCCTTTTTGACATCCTGACCAGGCTCATACCATTTGCCATCGCCGTCAGAGTCTTGCCAACGCTTACCTGCTTTAGCAGCAGCGATGTGCTTCTCTTTTGATTTCTTCTTTGCTGCTTCTTTCAAGTCAGCAACGCTTCCCTGTAGGCGCTTTCTTAAATTTTCAGACATGAGATCTTCTTTCTTAGGATTGATAATTACGTTTCCTTTCTTAGAGGTTTTTAGATATGAATCTTCACTACTCTTGCCGTTGGGTTTCATTGCATACCCTCCACCATGCTCAACAATTCTGCTTCAGTAAACAGTCCAGAATCAGACAGTTTAGTCAGAAAATCCTGCTCTTCTTTCTTCAGTGCTGCTTTACGGAACTGAAGATCAATGCGTGATCCTCTGTCCATCTTACCCTGACTTGCAGGTTTCTTAGAACCACCAGCAGGTTGAGGACCAGCATCGCTACCAGTTCTTCTACCCTGAGCATACTTAGATCCACTGGACTTAGAGTCACCAGAGATCATCTTACCAGCATCAGAGCGACCATCTTGATACTGCTTCTCAGTCTGACCGTGCTTACCTTTGTAGAGTTCACCCAACTCTTCTTCTTTGACACAATTGTTAACTTCTTTACCACCCTTTTTCTTGGTGCCTTGCTTCTTGTATCCTTTCCAGCAGGAGGTAAACCCATTATCATCTTTGCCATCCATCTTAACTTCAAGCATTTGCTGATGAAGATCTTCGATATCAATACCAATTGCTTCACGCTGCATGTTGAGACCAATATCACCAGGATCTTTAGCAGACTTCTCGCCTTTCTTACCTACAACAATATAACGACCATCTGATTTCTTACCAGTAATGACAAAGGAGGATCCACCAGACTGGACAACACGACCTACATTACGGTCATCAGAAAACTTTTCTTTCTTTTTCTGAATTTGATCCTTGTCAACAGGGAATCCAGCATACCCTTCAATGGTAGGCTCCCAGTCATCAAAGATCTCTGTTACTTTCTCAGCACCCTCTTTCAATCTCTTGGACGGGAGATCAGATTCTGTGCCAGCTTCAATTGAAGCAAGGATTTTGGTCTGCTCTTCCATCGTGTAAGACATCAAGGCAGAAGATACAAGAATTTCTAAGGTCATTGTTTTTGGTCGAATGGTTTTCGATATTACTATTTAGATACGGAGATATTTCTAATCTCATGATTAAAATCACAAAACTTTTTGGTTGCTTGACCAGGAGTCATGTTTTGTAATGCCTCTCGGTAAGCATCAGTGCCAATCTTCCAAGTATTTCCACTGCCATCATCGGCAGATTTGTTTGATTGATTTCTGGCAATAGGATCTGAAGTAGCAACTTCTGTTATATGCTGCAACCATGCACGATGTTGTCCATCATACTGATCTTTAAAAATAATATAATTTGGTCCCCGATGTATAACTTCACCACGGACACCACTATCATCATGCTCTACAATAGCCCCCACCTTAAAGATGTGATCGAGCATGTAGTGATCACGGAATGCCTCATAATCTAATATGGGAGCATACTCCCAAACAGATTGCTCATGAATTTCACTTTTCTTTTTACTCGCTTTCGGTGGTGGTGTCATACCTTTGATGACATCATCCATCATTGCTTTACTGTGCTTTGCGCTGAATCCTTTGGGCATACCAGCATGGTAGGAATCATGATCCCCAGATTGAGCATGGTCTCGCATCTTGCTGGCAGAAAGATTTTCAATAGGATCATCGGAGTCATCAGACCTAGCGCCAGCAGACTTAATATTAATGGACTTGAAAGCATAGTGCTTACCATTATATTTGGATGTAAGTTTTTCAAATTCCTTTACTCGATCATCACCAACCACCATAGTGACATGCTCATGACCTTCATCATGCAAGTCTCTAAGAACATCAAAGATATTCTTGTGTGCTTCGTTGTTTTGAATCTTGTCTGCGTGATGCTTAAACATCTTACGCATATGATCTACTTTTTGATTAGGATGTAGAGGATTTTTCTTATGGTCCTGGCTTCGGCTGGGGTAGATACGGTAATTACCCGAGTCGCCCGAGTGCGCTTTGACCGCATCCAGTAACTTACCATGACCAGCGTGGGGAGGATTAAACCTACCAAAAGTAATGGCGACATGTTTGTCTTCTAATTGTTTACTTTGTGCGGAAGATGATTTAGCACCCTTCGATGAAGTAGCAGGTTTCTTAGTAGCAGTTTTTGTTGCTTCTTTCAAAAATTGAATAAATTTCATTTGCCCCAGTCTTTTGCTACGGTAAAGTTTGCTCTAGAAAATTCTAATCTATCGACGAGTTTGATAGCAGTGCCATCTTTGATGGCAACAAATCCCTCAGGACTCGTGACACGGTAACCATTCTCATCTTCTAGGAAGGTGCCAACACCCTCAATCTTATTAAGTTTATTAATCACCTGCTCCTTAGCAGAAATGAGTCCTTTGAATCCACTGAGTGCGTGGATCATTACAGACTTATTACTATTTAGATAAGACAGAGCTTTAGTTTTACGATCATTCCATTCCTTCTGTGCTTTCTCAGTTTTTTTCTTCTTAATCTCCTCATCATACTTTTTAATTACAAAGGCACCATACCCTGCAGCAATACCATTGGCATCAGGGACTGTATTACCACCACGAATAACTTGATTAAAATATACCTTGAATAATGCAGGGGGAGAGAATGACTGTGGACCTTCTGTTTTCTGTATGTCATCTAAGAATTTCCTACCCATCTTCAGAGATCTATCTGCAGCAGCAATGGATCGATTCAAATTATTAACCTCACCAGGGGTTAGATTTGCCATGCCGTTGACATTCTCAAAGGTAGATGAGAAGACAGCAACATCTTTGACTCCCTGCATACCACTGACATTGACACCGAATCCAGCACTCATTTCACCAATAGTATCACCTGAATATGTGGTGTGAAATACGATACCCAGCTTACTAGAAGCAACCTTCTTACCCAACTCAGAGTACTTAGGAATCACATAAGTGATGGTGTTGGGTTTGAATCTGTAGCATGGTTGTCCCCTCATCGCAATGACATCAGGACGTTTAGTATAGAGCAGATCTCCCTGCACAACTCCCTTAATGGGCACCTTCTTCAACTGGTCTAGACACTGCTTCATGATCGGATTAAGACTACCACTATACCAGTGGTCAATGTCAGCATGAGAATAACAAATCTTAGGGGTTGTCTTGTTGAAGACAGACTTGTTACCTACAAAGAAGAGACCAGTCTCAGGGTCAGTGCCACAGATAATAGCAGGAGCACCGTCCCACTTGACAGTCACCTTAGTGTTGTTACCACCCTTTCCAGAAGACAGCATGTCCCTGAGGGACTGCAGAAAGTTGAGAGCGTTGGTAGCACCAGCGTATCCTTGGTTAAAGATGTCGTCTTCTAGGTGCTCTAGGTGTGTGTTTTTTGCCATGACCTTATTATATCTCCTCTGCGCCGCTGCGGTTACTTACGAGTGCCACTGGGTAGATTGCCACACGGGCTCCACTGAAACGTTTGCCATCGATATCAAATCCTCTGCCTGCCCTGTATGTAGCAGCGAATGCTGCACGGTATCCACCAGTAGAAAAGTACTGTGTGTCACCATTCCAAGAGACATGATCAGAGAAGTTTAAGTTGAAACATGCTTCCTCTCCCCTCTTGGGTTTGAGTATGGGGTTACCTTGAGCAATCATATTCACATTATCAATACCATACTTGCCACCATATGAAGGTCCGTAAACAGACTTATTGATTAGGTCTTTATTTGACACATAGGAATACACTGGATTGCTTAGTTTGCCTTCAACGATATACCCAGCAACTTTTCTCAGGAAGTTTTTAACTTCAGGATCATCATAGATAAGAGTTGGATTACTAGCACTACCAGACTTAGGAGAGACACCACCATATTGCTGATATGCTGCAGGACCACCTGCCTTCTTATGTGAGATGAAGATTACATCCTCTCCTTTGGAATTAACAATGGCAAAGTCTGCCTTCGCTTCTCTACCCAAGACCTTCTCAGTAATGTTTTTGACACCTACACAGTTTGGGAAATCCCCACTAGGTGTACATATTTTAATAGGACCCAGTTGTTTAACTAGGTCCTTAATGAGTTTATCTAAGTCCTTGATAGCAGCTTCTTCTGCTGCCATGACATTTGTTTTTGTAGGTTTCCTGATTTTATTGAGGGCAACATACCCTGTCTTGGATCCTACTTTTACTTTGGCAACTTTCAACCTACCAACAGTGTCTTCGGAATTGCCTGCCAACTTAAACTCAGTGCCTGCTTCCAGCACACCATGAGTATCTTTCTTGTTTGTTTTGAAGAAAGTAGCATTCATTTTGTCTTCGACTTTCAGCGTGAGGTCTTTCCACATGCTGTTGTTTTTGACATACTTATCGAATGCACTTTCTCCAGATGTTGACTTGCCTGATAGGGTTGCCATCTATTAGAGAAATTCTACCTAATTATTTATCAATACTTTTTAGATAGTCTTTTTCATCTTGATATGGTTTTGTTTTACCAGACCAAATTTCATATCCAGATATCAAGTCTGGAAGTAACCACTGATCCACCCTAATACATTGATTCCAGTTAGTAGGATGAGCACAACTCACAACTACTACTGTAAAAAATGTCCTCAGATGGATCCAGAGGGAGAGCATCAGATATCACCAGGGACACGATTCTCAGAGTATCCAACATCAAACATACCTTGAGGGTAGCGAGCAGCCAACTTCAAAGTATTAATATAAAGGACTTCATCCAGACGCACATCCAAAGCAAGACATGCTTGAGCAACATACCACATGATATCACCCAACTCCTTTGTCAGATGCTCTTTGTTTGCATCATCATAGGGTTTGCCTTGAAACTTAATCTTCTTAACAATCTCTGCAAATTCACCACCTTCAGCAGAGATACCAGAAGCAGCAGTATCTAGACGTGCAATATTACACTTTGCTTTATCCAACTCCCGATACCTTTCAATCAGAGTATTCAGATCTTTGCTGGGATCTGAAGTAACACGATCAACAAACGAAGCATACTTATCCAAATCGACAGTAAACTTTTGTGGGACCTTAGAATCTGCTTTATCATCACGATCCTTAAGACGCTCTTTCAAACGCTTCTTAGACCTAGGAGCACCTTGAAGATAATCATCACCCAACAATTCTTCTGCACTTTGAGGAACGTCGTCAGAAACTTCCTTAGCACCTTCTACTGCTGCTTCAACCTTGTCCCGTGCTCGACTATTAATTTCTTCAGCGGCGGCGTCTGCTGCACCACTATCGTTAGCATCATTAGTGTAATTAATCTCGGTCATAATTAAATCTTGAATCCTGTGAATTTTTCTTTGGTCTCGGTAAAGGTTGATCCTGCACTACCGATGTTACCAGCATCGATAATATCGTCTTGCTCAGACTGATCACAATCATACAACCTCATCTTCGCCCTGTCAATACCAACAACAAAACGTTTGAATACTGTAGGGTCATTATATCTATTCTTCAATTGCTTGACCATAATCTGACCCATCTGCTCCATGTCTTCTGTAGAAATAAGAGCAATCATAAGGTCAGCAGTGGCTGGAAGTCCGAAGGATTCCGATGTGTCTGTAATATCCACATCACTATTACCATAACCACTACGAGTGGTTTGGGTAGCAGAAACGATAGGGACATTATGCTCACCAGCAAGTCCCCTCAACTCCTCAGCAATTGCTTTCACATAGGTATATGAGTTAACAATAGTGCCTTTATATCGAGATGAAGCACAAATGTTTAGATAGTCAATGAAAATAATATCAGGTTGAAATCCTTTCTTCAAAGACAACTCATTTAAGAGTGCCTTGAAGTGTCCAACATGAGCAGAAGCAGTGGGGTATTCTTTAATAACAAGTTTACCCTGAGTCTTTTTCTTCAACCTATCCATTCTAGCCGTATAGTGATCCTTAGTGAAGATAGGGTCACTCAGTTGTTGGATCGGGAGGTCCAAAAGGTTGGCGTCAATTCTTTCAGCAATGCGCTCTTCTGCCATCTCCATTGTAATATAGAGAACGTTTCTCCCTTGGAGCAGCACGGAGCTAGCGACATGGCACATGAATAAAGACTTGCCGACACCTGTACCAGCAAGCGCGATATTAAGAGTTTTGTTAGGTAAACCACCTTTTGTGATTTTGTTGAGATATTCGATATCGAAGGGGATCTTCTCTTCGGTTCTATGATAGAAGTCATATCGGTCATTGGCATCTTGAATGTAATCGTGTCCTACATGGTCATCAAAACACACCCCAAGTGCCTCACTCATGATGTGAGGAATGGCGTCTTTACTACGAGTCTGGTCTTGACCGTCTGCGATCTTAACCGACTCCATTAGTGCCAAGTATATAGCACGTTCTTTACACCACTTTTCTGTGGTGGCAACTAACCAATCTTCATTGTATTGATCGTGATCTAGGTTATCTAAAAATTTTTCAATGTCATGGAAAACTTCTTCACTAATATCACGACGTTTTTCAACTTCGATCTTTAATGCATTGGGCTCTGGTGTAGTATCATACTCACTAATATACTCACTCAAGGTGTTGAATAGTATACGATTAGTAAGCATGTCAAAGTACTCATCCTTAAGGAAGGGTAGCACTTTACGACAGTAATCTTCTTGGAGAATTAACTTACTTAGTGCAACTTCTTCGATCTTTAAGCTCATTGATAATGTAGATAAGTGGTGAGAATGTACTTGTCATCACTCTTAGGAGTGATTCCTGCATGTGGGTATTGCCATGTTGGTGGAAACATGACTATCCTACCACGTTTTGCTTTGACTGCATAGTCACAGTATTTGAAATATGTTTCTCCCCCATCTTCAACATCATTCAGATAGCAGAAATATGTGAGAAACCTACGAGCAGATGGATAGTCACCCACATCAATATGCTCGTCAAACTTACCATCATTAGCAGAGTATTTTACAACTTTGATTTGCTCTAAACCATTCTTCTGCGGCATATATTTCTCACAGTCAACATCAATGATGTATTGCTGACCACATGCTTTCAATGCAGTAACGATCTGATTCTGCATGATACCCCACTCATGATCATTAGCATTTTCTGCTAAGTCTGTCATATTCAATGCTGCAAATTTAATTGCAGGCTCATCCATTAAAACTTTATTACTATCTTTATCGAAATTATAAATGATATTCCTACAAAGATTTTCATCAAGAACGTCATCGTAGACTTTAATAAAATTCTTAAGATCCATAACAAAACTCCTGCTCAGCTGCCTTATCTAGTTGTGCCATAATTTCAGGTGTGAAGTATTTCTCAGGGTCGGCAAGAATAGTTTTAGGATAGACAGAGGATCCATCAATCTTGATACGATTACCAACACGATCAAATACTCCATACTTTTCACCCAACTCCAAGAGTCCATAGTATCGATCAAGTCCTCTATCATCATAGAATAATCTAGTTTCAACTGTAGTATTCTCTTTTGTCAGTCTAGACTTTGCTGTCTTTGCTTTGATGATATTACCTACAATATCGGTGCCATCTTTTTCTTTCTTCTTACCCAGATAGATGATAGTAGAAGCAGCATATTTCAGACCACTACCACCACCCATCTCTTTGGTAGGGACATATGCACCAACAACATCATAAGTATGATTAGTAACAATCATAGGCACGTTTGCTTTACCTAGTTTTAGGGTTAGCACACGGAAAATAGACTTGACCACCTGAGCACGGGTCATATCTCTGGTCTCTTTACCTGCTTCAGAGTCTTCAATCTCCTTAGTAGTTGATAGCATACCTAAGGAGTCAAGCACAAACAACAAAGGTTTGCGTTTATCTGCAGGTTGCTCAAGATACTTATCAAGTATACGAATTGCTTGCAATCTAAACTCTTGTACCGTAGTGACAGGCACAACAACCATACGCTTACTGTCAATGTTTCTCGTTTCAATCATCTCACGAGAGATGGCAGACTCAGATTCAAAATAAATTACACCTGCATCAGGATCAGTCTCAAGAAAATGCTTAACAATACCAAGACAATAAAAAGTTTTACCAGTCGAGGACTCGCCAGCAATTGCTGTAATTTTATTCGATGGAATACCACCGTATATAGATCCAGATACTAGAGCATTAAAGATGTAGGATCCAGTATCAATGTAAGCAGTTGTATCACCTGCCGATACGCCGTCAGAAACTAAACCAGCATATTCATTATCAATTTCTTTTACAATGTCCGATAAAAAATTCATGACCAAAGTGCCTCTAATGTGTTTACTTGTTCTGCTTTCCACCCGATATTATCGAGAATTTTCTTGAGAGGATCTAGGAAACTCTTTGTAAACTGTTGGTCATAATCAACTGAGTTGTCAAGACCAAACTCCCTAGGGAGTGTTTGAAAGAAAGATACTACATTCTCATTAATTTTGTTAGGTGTCCTCAAGTGCAGATACTTGATCTTTTCACCCTCTTGAATCAAAGGATATTTGTGGGACAACTTCTTTTTCTTGATCCAAAAATTATATAGAAGTGCTCCCCGCACATGTATAGGGCATGCCTTACCGTAGATAGTAACAGGAGAAGAATTCTTTGCGATATTATTACATCCCCTAGGGAAAGCAATATCTTCTGGTGCCATAGATTCAAATTCCTTACGGAAGTTTTTAATAAATTTTTGAGTTGCTTCCTCACTTCCTGTCATAATAACATTAAGTGCTTCCTTAATTGCTGTGCGGCAGGGTGCAGGAGTAGAAGACTTAACTGCTTCGATGCCCATCATCTTGAGTTTCGGCTCAGCATACTGGACACCTTCACTATTCCACACGTTAAGAATGTATCGCTTCTTAGCAGTCCAGATGCCCTTGTTAGCGATATTCTCACGCTTCATAAACATCTTCTGATCATAAGCACTTACATAGGTTGCCAACGTTTCATAAGAATTTCGTATATACTTCTCAAATTCCACTTCACACACCTTGTCAAGGAACCTAACAATACTCTCATCGCTCGCCTCTCTGCCCTTGAATACCTCGTGTACAAAAGGACCCAGATTGAGATAAATGGAATCAGTATCAGAAGCAATAACATAGTCAACATCCTCAGTTTTCAATAGTTTATTTAAGTATTCATTCATTCGGTCTTCGATCCACCGAATCGAGACCTGACCCGAGAGGGTAATCGCTTCAGCATTTGCCAAAGAGTAGTATCTGAAGTATTGGTTTCCAATGGCACCATAGGCAGAGTTGAGTTGGATCTTTCTTGCCATTTGGATGTTGTTGAATTTTGACACATCCTTTTGTAGTGCCAAGGTCTCTGCAGGTGTGGTGGCATTTTCGAGATTCTGCTTAGAGACCAGCATTCGTTTCTTGTAAATGGTCCTTTCATCATAAATCCTCTGCATCATTTGGGGAAGAAATCCGTGAATGTCTTTACGATATTGAGCACCATTAGCACACACGGCATATTCACTATCAAAAGTTGACTCTTGATTTAGAATTTTATCGACAGTTATCGTAGGGTGTCTCCTCTCAACCAACGTCTCTGGCGAGATGTTGTATTGCATAATGAGGTGAGGGTATAGTGAGTTGAGGTCAAAAGAAACAACCCAGTCATACAATCCTGGAATAGGGTCTTTAACATACGCACCTTCATACTTTTCATCCTTCTTAGAAGTTAGTTTAGGAGGGACAACAATGTTGCGTTTAGTAAGATCATTATAGATCAAAGTATCCCACATACGTACTTGCGAGTATACATCTTCAAAGTTAACCTTAGCATCAAATGCCATGGCAACTGCCAACTCAATGAGTTTCATCTTGTCTTCTAGTTTATCAACTAGATTCACATCATGGATGTTGTATTCAACAAAACGTTGCCAATCAGATGTATAGAAGTCCTTGAAGTTTTCAAACTCCGAGTGGTCCAACTTATTATCATCCAACTCAACCATAGCAATATGATCGAGACGATATGATTCCTGATTGGTGTAGGTAAACTTCTTGTAGAGATCCATGTAATCAAGAATATTGATACCTGTCAACTCATATGCAAGGTTAGTCCTACCTTTAACCTTAATCTCCCGATCAATCACCCTATTCCAAGGCGAGAGACTCTTCTTCCACTTCTCTCCCAATACCCTTTCAATACGGCGGCAAATGTATGGAATATCATAGAAATTACAATTCCAACCTGTCACAATATCAGGGGTATTATGGACCCACCATGCATGGAAATCTGCTAGCATCTCATGCTCTGTCCAGAAGACACGATACTCAACATCCTTAGGAGTAACAAACTCTCTAGTGCCCCAAGTAATAGTTTCCTTAGTATTAAAATTCTTGATAGTAATACAAAGCATTTCCTCTGCCGATGCTTGCACATCAGGGAAACCATTCTCACATGCAACCTCAATGTCAATCGTATAGATCTTCATCTTAGACATGTCATAATCAATTTCACCAGGAAACTTCTGACCGATATGCTGATAGACATACCTTTCATATCCATGGACTTCCATGCCCACAGCATCCATGTACTGATTAACAAACTCTCGTGCTTCACGAGCACCATCAAAACGCTTAGGATAAGCACGTCGTCCATCTAGAGTATGGAAGTCTGATGGTTTAGTTTGTGCAGATGGCACCATAAACATAATGGGAGATGACTTCTCGCGATACTTAACGGGCTGTCCGTTTTCATATCCACGGTAAAGAATGTCATCTCCCAAGAGCACGAGACTAGTATAAAAATTACTCATTCACCTCTTTGTACTTTACCACGATAGTGGGGGATGGATCCAGTATAGTCATAACATCAGAGGTTGTCAAGAAAAGAAACCTCTGATCCGTATGCAATGGGTACTGTATCAATTCGTTTTCAGGTGAGATTGCATAACAATCCTCCAACAGGAGACCTGGCTCATCATCCATCTCCGTTAGTTTCCCCAACAAGTAGGTCTGTGGGTGGTGTTTGAGAATAATCAATTTCAGCATCATTTTTAGGGCGGTTGAGTGTTTTGTATTGCTCTAGGACTTGTTGATATCCTGTAAGCACATTAGCATGCGGTTCTGACATTGACACTACAGACAACAGTGTAACAATGTTACGACCTGTTGATAGAGGTGCCCAAGGAAAGAATTCTAGTTTCATATCTTTAAGAGATTCCAATGAAGAACTAGATTCCTCATTCTCTTCTACCAAAAACATATCTCCAACGGGTCTCTGAATCATAACACTGAATGAATCTTCAAATTCATATGCAAGTGCAACTGAAGACTGAGCATTCTCCCGAATTTCTTTCACATTAGCAATTACGTCTTCCCCGTTTTGCATTCTTGCGATTTTGATCATAACTTTTCTCCATTAAATTTTCAAAAGTAAACTTCACCATGTCCACAAAGGCACGGCGGGATGTAACATTTCTTTCATCCGCAATGACATTAACCATCCTCATAAACTCATCCATATATTCAGGAGGAAGATCTACGGTAAGAGTCTCAGGTTTATCTGTATATGGTGGACACAAATTCACGTAATGATTCATAGTATTCTCCAAATAAAAAGAGACCCTAGGGTCTCTTTAGTTGTACATTATATAGGTTGATTAGTAGTCCATGTTTCCACCATAACTGATACAGGTCTTTTTGTTTTCTGCTGATGATCTACACCACTGTCTAACATAAGAATTTGCATCCATATTCATTGAATAGTGAGCATAGTTATGTAATCCTCCGATTACAATCAGCGTTCCAATCGTGATCAGATTATAGTGTGTCGCTGGATGGCACATCATCACTTTCAGGTAGTTGAGAATTTTGGATTTCATAAACCTTTAACTGCTGGTGCTCAGGGATGATCTTCCGTAATTCTACCACAAGTAATCCATTATTAAAACTGACTGTGCCAATTTCTACATCATCTGAAAGGTTAAACCCTCTAGCAAAAGTGCGAGTGGAGATACCTCTGTGTACATATTCCTCCTCACCTTTATTCTTTGGTGCAATCGATCTGATTAAAAGAACATTACTCTCTGTAGTAACTTCAATTTGATCCTGTGCCCACCCTGCCAGTGCTAATTCAATTCTCCATTTAACATTAGATTCTTGAACAATATTATATGGAGGGTATGCTTCATTAACACTTCCCATCCCGTAGGAATGTAGTCTGTAAAACAGATCATCAAATCCTACTGAGTATTTTTCTGCAGCATCTACCACTGCATTAAGATCTTTCGTCGTGAACTTTCTAAGTCCCGTCATTTATTATGCTCCTAATTAAAGCGAGTTTGTTTGTGTGGTCCCCGAAGGCAACCGAAAATATTTAGCAAGTTTGTATCACATTGGACGTTCGGTTATCCCCAAATGAGGACCATGCCTAAATAGGAACAGACACCCTCACAAGACAAGAATGAAAAAATTCATCCCTGTCGTTATGCTACTGATGACCGCCTCTGCTGCTCAAGCAGGTGGACTTGTATCAAAACAATCTTCTAGTGTTCAACTGACTGTTGATGCTGCTAGATCAACTGCCGTAAGAGTGGGCAATTCTTATAGTATTTCAGGCAGTGGTATCAATACTACGGATGGCAGCACATCAGGAGCTATCTCTGCTGGCACTATTACTAGTGGCATCTATTCTCCTGGAACTATCTCAGCAACACAGGCAACAGACGGAAATGCTTTTACATATAGCACCTCCTTTACTCAAGGTGATGCGATCCCAACTGCTGCTGCCACTACAGGTGATATTCCTAACTTCAGTAATGTAACTTCTTACACTGCTGGTGTTGCTGGATCATTAGCAGGAACTGTAGCAACTTCGGGTGCTCTTACTGTGACGGCTGGTGGTGCTGGCACTACAGCAACAGGACAATTTGTAAGTGAGATCACTGTAATTGACTGAGGATAATAACGATGAATATCATTCGTTGGTCTGTCCTAAGTGTGGTGGGTGCAAGTGTCACACTTGCTCCTGCCCTGGCGGTCCCTGTGGTCCCAAATTTCACCCAGGGATCAATGACCTCCAGAACAGAGACGACACAAAAGATAACTGAGACAATAAATAGCATGGACTATAACACTGGATACCAGTATTCTGCTACTGGCACTGGTGTAACAGCATCTGGCAACCTCTCACCAGGAACAGGTGCTACTAATGTAACTATTAATGGAGTGACTTCATCATGGACTGGAGTAACAAGCAAACCTCAATTCACACAAACAGTGCCAGGAGCAGCGTTTCAGTTCACAGAAACTTATCGAGGACCTGGTTTAAGCAACCAAACGATTATCCAAAGAGTGACCGAGGTGGAAAGCGCCACAGACACCACAAGTATCTTCTCCCAATAACTCTATGTCTAACATCAATTGCGACTGCCCCTGCCACTCTGGCGGAGACTGTAGGGGGTGTAAGTGCAACAGCAAATCCAGTAGCTAATAGCTCAGGCTCAGTTACGAACCAAGCCATTCAGGTTTTACAAGGACCATACATCACCAACACATATGGTGGAGGGATCCAATGTCAAGGTCCCACTCGCAATTTCACACCCTATGTAACAGGTAGTGTCTCTGCTTCTAAACCATATGAACCTTACTATATGGATCCTGTTTACGATGTCACCGATAACTTTGGTGCCTTTGATGGTGATGGAGAGCCCGTAGGCGATGGCATCTTAGATAATCCTGGTGATGTAAGTTTCTTTAAACGAACTAGGACAGGACAGAAGGATAACTATAGTTTAGGTGTAGGTTTCTCTATGACGTGGAGCACACCTACAGATAAAAACTTACAAGATCTATGTAAGAGAGCAGCAACAACACAGATTGAATTGAACAGTCAAATTGTTGCCAATAAAAGATTGGACTTTGAAATTGCTCGTCTTAAAAATTGTGGTGAGTTAAAATTAAAAGGAATTCAATTCCACCCCAAGAGTCCTTACTATAAAGTGTGTGCTGATGTTGTGGTAAACAATCCACCAGGACATAAGCATCCACACTACCATGAGATTCCTAGCGTTTCTTCTTCCGTCTCGGAAACACAGAACGCAATGCCTTCACTGCATGATTCATCTGACGCTGCTCTGCTCGGCGCTCCCCTGACGACAAGATAGGAGGTTTCTTACCACGTAAGGTAGCAATCTTTTTCATAACTTTCTTAACCGCTGGTTTGACTGCTTTCAATAGTAGATCTGCCAGCGGTTTTGCTAGTAGTGCTGATGATGTAGCGATGACAGCAATACCACCCACTTGTACTATCTGACCACCACTAGGTAGACCAGCAAGTATTTGTGTCGGAAGTCCTACTGATTCTGTTATCTGAACACATGTCTTATCAATGAGTTCGTAATCAATAACTCTCTTTCTAAAACCTTCTACTAATGTTCCTACAGGTTCTTGTGCTTCTTGCACTGGTGTAGGACATTCTACGACAGCACTAACAACAGGTTGTTTTGTTTGTGGTGGTTTAACTTCAGGTGGTGTTGGTGTATCTGGTGATCTAGTATCCACTTTTGGTGGACCAGTCATAATCATCTGGTTTGGTTCAAAAGAAAGAGGATTAAAATTGGGAACACCAGAATCGCAGTACGTAACCAAACCATTAGAATCATCCTCTCTCAATTGATTATTTTTAGCACTATTAGTTTCAGTTGCCTCAACACATCCTGGTATATTAACCACAGGCACACCAATGTTTACAACTACTGGAGCTGCTAATGGTAAAGAGGTTGAAGTGTTATTAAAGTCATAGGTGGGTATAGTATTGATTTGAATATCATTAATACTAATATCACCACCTGTAATCAAAGGTATGTCCATCAGCAATCATTAAATACACTTCCGACTGTAGATCCAAGACTGGACCCTGCTTTTTGTCCTAGCAACAATGCCCATCCACCTGCCAACCAACCCACGTAGGGGATGCCAACAACAGCAGGGACAGCAACTCCAGCAGCAATAGCACTACCTGCCATCGCACCTTGTGACCGTGCTCCAGCGTCCGCCACGAGACACTCTGCTTCTTTTGCAGTTAACTTTCCCTCATCATCTGTTGCACCTCCCAGATTTCTGGTGCCTTCACGGGTGAATTGATCACGACGCCATTCGTTTCTGATTTCAGATCCACCACCAAAGAATCCACGCTTCTCTTTATCAACATCTAGAGTCCTTTCGGACTCCAAAATCTTAGGATCGTCAGCACGGAATTCAATTTCATAACCATCCTTACCTGCCTTAATCCTATAAGAAGAATAAGGACCACGAGGAAGATTGAATGTAGGAGGTTGAATCACAGGTTCAGGTTCCTGCCTGAAAACATATCCAAGCAAACCTATATGTGCTACAACAATTACCCCACCAACTGAAGCGGCGGCGATCTTAAGTTTATTCATGGTTAGAATGGCATGACAGGACTAGATACGGCAGGACCAGTTACCTCAGGGACTCCTGGAATAGCAGCATCTACCATTCCTGGTAGTGCTTCTGTAATTGCTTCTGTGATAGCAGCAGTTACTCTCTCCCTTGATTGCTCAATTAATGTATCCTTTTGAACGTAAAGATAAGCACCACCCCCTAAGACAGCTAAAGAAACTAGACCAGACAATAACGCGACACCATTAATCAATTTTTGCATCTTTCTTCTCCAGTGTAGGTGCTTGCTTTGATTCGTCCTTCTTCTTAGAAGGCATGACCCCGAACGTAGCTAGCGTTCCTGTGAAGACGCTGGCAATAAAAGTTGGATCGATATTTTTCTGAGGAATACCAGGAACAGTTACATAGTTAAGAGTCAGAATTGCTGCTGACCAACCAAGAATAACAACTCGGACGAGAGTCGATACACCCTCATCCGCCCACTCAAATTTATTTTCCTTTTTTGATTCCTGCTTCTCTTGAGACTCAGGAGTTTGTGCCATTTCAGACCTCTACAGATTGTTTCTTCTTCCCAATATTATACTTAGACTCAAGTGTCCATTCACTTTTGTCTTTAAAAGACAAAACTTTAATTTGGTTAAGAGGTGCTAGGTCTTCGGCTTGCTCTTCAACAACAATGTCCACTAGACCCCAATCGGAAAGTAGTTTTGCAATACGATTACGACGTTGTAAATCATTCTGCACAATATTAGTTGGCTTGCCATCTAAAGCAAACAACTCTTTAAAGTGGACAATGTAATACTTACCGCGTTTATGCAAAATATGGCAAGACTGATACAATTTACGCTCTTTGCGTGAAGCAACGCCAATTCTAGTTAGAGTTTCTCTGACTTTCAAAAAATCATCAGGCTCTTTAAGGCTAACTTCTAGCATCATATCTTGAGACCAGTTGATCTCATCACTCATCGCTTTCCTCCAGTATCTAACTTAGTTTTAATAACCTCAATCTGCTCCTTAGTCAAAATTCTCATTGCCTGACGAGCATGTTCTGTAGTGTATCCATAGTATTTCTTAACTAAGTCAAGATCACTATCTTTGGACTTCTTATCCCAAGGAGAAAATCTTTTGGATTTCCTGATACTATATAGGTAAAACTGATATTGAAGATCATTGTCTAAATGAGACGCTGCATTCATTTGATTAGCATGCATAACAGTATCAAGATGCTGTGCAAGACACTTGTTAATAACGAATGCAGGGTATTTCTTCATCGCTCTCTCATCTTCGGTAAGATCACCTTGCTTCAGATTAATACTGTTAAGGTAATCCTTGAGAGGAATCTCATAATCTTTACTCATTGTACAATGACTCTAATGGTGAAATGTCTCTATAGTTAGTAACCAACAACTCAGTCTTGAGTTTATTATCAGGACGATGTTTCATACCATACGTGATACGAAACTCCTCTTGGTTAAACTTAGAATATGATTTCTTCAATTCTTCATTTACATTATAAGTTACTAACCAGTTGTTAGGTGACTCATGGCACAATTCAATAAACCTGTCATGCTTAAACTCTTTATGCATTTCTGCTTTGGCACCATACAAGTAACTACTAATCATATATGGTGGATCCAAGAAACAGAATGTCCCATCACCTTCATGCATTAATAGTTCTGAGTAATCATGGTTAGTAATTTCCCAGTGTTGAATAATTTCAGAGACTTCCTTTAATTTTTTAGCACCACGAGTAGAAAAGTTTTGGTTGGATGCAGATGCAGAGAAAGAAGAGTTTTCCGTTAACCCACTATAACTGCACTTATTAAGAATCCAAAACAACACTGCTGAACGAAACGTGTCTGCTTCGGAAATCTCTTCTTTAGCAGAGAGAAATAACTCTTTTGCCTTTTCTTCTGTGCTGTTTTCTTCTTTGATTGCAACAAGGATATCAGATAATTCGTCACCATGATCTTGTAAGGTGATCCAGAAGTCATATAAATTGTCATACTTATCGTTTACCCATACAGGGATATCGGGATACTTCTGAGAAAACAGAAGTGCTACAGACGCGCCACCGAGAAAAGGTTCTCGGAATTCTTTGATATCCCTAGGAAATTTTTCGAGTAACATAGGTGCTACTCTTGATTTTCCACCAGGATATCTCAGAGGTGTTTTCAAGTATTTCATAGTAAAGATTCTACCCATTCATATTACCACGGACCTTGGGATGTTGCAATATCACATTGAGTTGTGCCATATCCCATGGTCCTACATTGACGGGACCTACGGGAAAAGCATTGAATGATACTGACCAACGATCAAAATTTTCAACTTGCCTTCCAGAATAATGCTTCAACCAAGATGGAAAAATAATTAACTTACCTGGCTCAGCATCAATCTTTGCATTGATACCCCAATCATTATCTAAACTCTCATGATGAAAAATATCTAGAGTATCATTTGTCCTAGGTGTGCATGGATCTTCAAAAAATGTAGGAGCACCATCAGTGAAATAATAGATAGCACTTAGATATGCCATTGGGTGCCTATGTAATGGATGCCCATAACCACTATTTGCTGGAGCATAATTATACCAGCACAATGACAATGCTAAGTCATCACAATATAGTTTATAAACTTCTCTCCATTCACCTAAACAATCTTCAAAAAATTCCATGAGTAGTTGTGTCTCTGGATGATCCGTATAATGAAGATCTGGTGCTGATGTAAATACACCTTCAGGAAAGTTACTTTGCTGTGAAGGTAAAGTCTTAAAGTGCTCAATAATTTTTGAATGATTCTCAGCATCAGGATTATGATATTCTCTAACAACTACTGGAAATAAATTAATCTCTTTACCAAATGTCATACAATATCACCAAGATTTAAAGCACCCAAAGTAGTCCAACCATTTACTGAAACTTCAGCCATGGGACGATCATAACCACCTTTGTTAATAATTCCCGATGGAAAGGTATTGAAAGCAATAGTATATCTATCAATGTCAGAAGTATTCTCAACACTAGAGTGGACAACGTAACTAGGAAAAATTACAAGACCACCTGCACCTGGATGCACAAACGCTCTAGACTCAGATGCAGGTCCACCATCAAGATGCATCTGACCCCACTCACGATCGCGAAGTGGATCTAAGAATACTGTAGGTGGTCCTTCAGTGAGGTAGAAAATTGCACTGAGATATGACATAGGATGTCTATGTGGAGAATGACAATCTCCACTCTTAGCATCACTTCGATTGACCCAAGACTTATTGACTATCAAACGATCGCAGTGCCAACCATTATCGGCATGTAACTGATCAACACATCGTTGAAACCATTTATGTAGATCATAAAAATTAGGATCCGAATGAATTTGATCACTGGTGCCTACACCAGAAGGCTCATTATATCTACGGTATTCTAAAAGTTTAGCTTTCTCTAAAGTTTCTTTTGTTAGTTTTTCTGGTGCTCTAAAAGTAAAAAATCTAACTGGGAAAAGAAAATCATTACTATACTTCATTTATATTCACACCTCACCATCAACTCTGTTAAAAATGCAACCATGTTGATCTCTTGATCAACAACAAAACTAGACTTATACTGATACTCACTAATAATTAGGACTGCTTCAGGAATAGTCTCTGGTTTAAAATAGGTGTAGAGATGATCATAGATTTTCCTCATAATAACAGTAGGCTCATTATCAAGATTCTGAGTAACCCACTTCTTCATATTGGTAAACTCTTTCTGCTTGAGATATCCCACTACTGAGGAAATATTAATGTCATTACTAATACCTAGTATACCAGTATCTATACTTCCAGATGATGCATACCTCTGCAACTCATTAAGAGTGCGACGGAAATCAGGGAAGTACTTCTGGACTACTTCAGCAACTACCTTCTTATCATATTCAACATTTTCTTTAGAGAGGATATCAGTAACTCTACCAAAGAATGCAGCTGCTTGATGCTGCTTCTCCTTACCCTGCTGAGAAAACTCAACTACTGAGCATCGAGAATGTAGAGGGGAGATGATCTTATTCTTATAGTTGCAAGTAAAGATGAATCTACAATTCCCAGAAAACTCCTCCATGCAAGCACGTAGGAGCAGTTGCACATCAGGTGTAGTGTTGTCTGCCTCATCAATGATGATGACCTTGTGACGTGCCTTAGAGGTCAGAGAGACCGTCGATGCATAAACCTTGGCACGATTGCGTACCGTATCCAGAAAACGACCTTCATCAGATCCGTTAATAACCATACAATCGGTCCCCAACTCGCTGCAAAGGGCTTTTGCAATCGTCGTCTTTCCAACACCAGCAGGGCCAGCGAGCAAGAGATTGGGAATTTCACCTTTCTGTAGAAATCCCTCAAAGATTTTCTTAGTGGAATCTGGAAGGATGCAGTCATCGATAGTTTTCGGACGATACTTTTCAACCCAAAGGAAGAGTTTATCAGACATAGTTTGAATTAAGAATCACGCGGGTTTGATGGTTGACAGGAGAGTGTCCTGTATGAATTATATCCCCATCAAAGATAATAACACGGTTTGGTTTGGGCTCGATCACTTGAGAGACAGTTAGAGTATCGGGATACTTACCATCCCATCTCTCATTATACATGACAGTTTCCCCATCACTCTCATTGACATAAAAGACAGAAGAGTAATGAGGAAACTGAAAATCAACATGAGGTGGATGTTTGATCTTGTCAGGGTGGACTACAGTCATGTCTGCTCTACACCTGAGCAACTCTTTAGCACCACAGATATCTTTTACCTGATACATGAAAGGTAAGATCAAAGCACAATGAGGACTTCTAACCTCTTCCATGTAGAAGTTATGACTGAAGTTTACCCGTGGTGGTCCTGGAAGACCAGGAGCAAGATTGGGTTGACAATACCAGTCAAAGTCCCAACTGATGAGGAGACGATGAATCTCCTCAAAGTAAGAAGGGGTCAGAAAGTCGTCAATAACTTTGATCAATTAGTCTCAAGTGCAATAAAGTAATCCAGATTTGAATGCGTCAAGGAGTTGAAGTTAGCAATATTCTTATTGCTAATACAGACATGATAACTACCATCCAAAAGTCTGAGGTTTTCAACCTTGAAACAATAGCAGAAGTTTTGAGAATCACCCTGTGCTTCCTTATCAAAGGTAACTTTCTTCAAGGGGAGAGAGAAGACATTAGATGTCTCATTCTTTTTATCCTTGACACAAACACTATACTCACCCTCATACCCATAGATACAAAGATCCTCTACACCATAAACCTTTGCTGCTTGATTAAGTTGGAGCAGATCTTGCTGGGGGAGATCAAAGTGAATCTCTTTGCCAGGAAGATTGTAATCAAAATCAGGAGGAGTTAGAATGAAATCAGGATCACTGTAATAGAAGGTGGTTTTCCCCTTAGTATCTTCATCAAAGATGATGACTCGCTTACTATCAGGGAAGAAAAGTGTAGGACTCTTGAATAGAGAAAGAGCACCTAGGAAAAGAGGAAGATCATAGATCGCCATCTGCTCAGGAATTCCTTCACGAATTTCAGTTGAAGCAATAATATTCTTATTGACCGAAATTGTCCGTAGCAATTTGCCTGGCTCGATCAAGATAGACTTATTGATTGTGCTGAAATTACGCAGAAAGTCGATGGTCTGCTTGCTGAGTTTGATCGTCTGTTGGTCTTGCATAATTTACTGAGGGTAGATTTCGGTGTTGGCGTTAACGTCGTTGAAGTGCATGAGCAACACAGCATAGTGTAACACCTTCATGATGTCACGTCTAGATGTGCCTTTCTTATCGTATCGAGATGCATACTTAAGAATGTTGGATCTACAAAATGCCTCACCGTCTCCAACTGCTTGGATAAGATCAAGTGTTTGAATACCGTCCATCCCTCCAGAGGAGTAGTGCTGATTGTATGTGGCAGTGATATAATCCTTCAACTCTTGAAGGATCTTTTCTTCATTGTAGCGATTCATAATGTACGTGGTTTGTATAGGAATAATATCATGATGACAGCAATGTGTCAACAGTTTCAATATCAACTTCGCCATCAATCTTGTCATACAACTCCAAGAAAGATTGCTTAGTCTCATCATCAAATCGATTGAGACACATCTTGATTGCCTTCACTCGATCAGAAAAGATACTGTAAGCACGGATGATATGGACTAGACGACGAGTAGAGATCACTTCATCAACACCACCATCATCAAAAGTCTTACGGATGATGTCTGCCCAATTAACTAAATTGGCAATGAATTTATCATCACAGCAATCTAGATCGGAGCAGTAGTTATTGAGCATTTTAGATTCGATCTTTGGAGTAGGATACTCTTGCTCAAAGGTTAAAGGGAAACGCTCAAGGAATGCTTCATTGAGCACATTGGTGCCAATGAAACGACCATCTTCACTACCCTTACCCTTAGTATTTGCAGTTGCAATAACAGTAAATCCATCAGCAGGTTCTACATAACGACCAATCTTTTTCAGAAAGATTCCCTTACCCTCAAGAATAGATTGAAGACAGAGAATTTTATTGGACGCCAGATCAATCTCATCCAGAAGGAGGACACATCCTCTCTCAAGAGCCTCAATGACAGGACCATTGTGCCAGACAGTATTACCATCAACCAAACGGAAACCGCCAATAAGATCATCTTCATCAGTCTCAATAGTAATGTTGACACGAATCATCTCACGTTGAGTGCGAGCACATGCTTGCTCAACGCCAAGAGTCTTACCATTACCAGACATACCAGTAATGAAGATTGGATAAAAAAGATTACTAGATACTACCTTTTTAAGGTCAGCAAAGTTGCCGAAGGGAACAAAGTTTTTATCGTTAGATGGGATCAAGTTATCGCTAGATGTGAGAGTTACAGTTTCTTCAAGAGTCTCACGCATTTCTTCAATGGTAAGAGTCCACATGCCCCTACCAGATTTATACGACTCAAGACGTTTGGTGATGAATGGATATGAAACTTTAAAGTGGTCAGCAGCATTTAGAAGTTTAGGGACAGTTACCTTTTCGCCGTAGTTTGAAAACAGATAGTCAACAATGAGGTCAGTGGTGATATCAGACTTGGCAGGCATGGTGTTTCTCGATTACCTTGTAATTATAGAGCAGGTTGCAAGGCATATTGGTCAACCCAGGACGGTTTGTGATGTGGCACCCTTAGATAGTTTGATGCAACCCAAGGTTTGCTAGCAATGTATCGTTGATATGCTTCTTGAGTAGAGATAGAATCATCCAGTTTCCATTCATCAGGCATTGCCCTGGCAAAAGGTGTATGCTTTTCAGTGCATCCATGCTGATAAATTAGTCCAGCCATGGATAAACTTCTCTTACATGCATGGACTTTATCATATCGAAACTGATATTCATCACATAATGAAATACCATGTTGAAGTAGCCACGCTATATTATGATCACTTTCTGCTACCCACTTAGTGCATGGATGATTACGGAAAGCACCTTTCTCAGTGGCATAAGGACTACCATTTGCTTTAATGATAGGTCCGATATTCTTATACCAAGTACTGTATACAACCGCCAACATTTGACAGCACTCTAGTGGCATTTTAACTATGTGCTTGTCTGGTAATTGGTGTGCTGATAAGGTTGGATCATCATCAACAGCAAAAATATTCATGCAATTTGACCAATAAATGAAGAGAGAATCTTTTTGTTGCCTGCCTTTGATTTCAAAGACTTTTTAAAAGCACTTCGGATCTGAGATTTAGTTGCATCTTCAGCAACATCAAACTCAGCATCCATATTTATATGACTTGCGGATAAGAAATACAATTCCTGAAACCCGCCCATATTAACACAAGCACTTTTGTTTTTACTAAATTCCCGTGATGCTTTTTCTCTCAACGGAGACTTTATCCCAGAGGAATTTAGTTTGGTTGAAAACTCACGAGGAGTGCAAACACGGAAACCAAGGAAGTTACATTGTGGGAAACGTCCTTTCATATACCTTAGCAGTTGCTCAGTCAAGTAACCATAAGAAGGAGCATAAGTGTAACCTTTCTTACGATCACGAATAATAATGCCATCACCATAAAATCCAAGTGAAGATCGAAGATGCACATCTTCACCTCTGTGATTAACAACAACCCACTTACTAGATGCCTGTGCTTCACCATCAGTAAGAATAGTCACATGGACTTTCTCGGCACCACATTGCTTTTGAAAATTTGGAATGATAGATTGCAACGTAACAATTGCCTCATTCAACGGAGTGCCTGAAAGACCTAATACGGGGGGCAATTCCCTAGGCGTCTTAGATACTAACTCCCAATGGTTTTCTCTATTCCTAGATGCCTGACCATAATAGATGTGGTAGTTGTAAGTAACACGCCACAAATATTTTGCCATCAGATCAAAAGTAGAATTATTGAGTTTACTGCTCAACAAATTCATAAGGAAGAAGTGCTCTGGTATAGAAAATGATTCTGGTTTACCTTTAGCATAGAATTTTTCGCGATCATAACCTTCTGGCATTAGTGCTGCATCACACACAAAACTATACACGTCAAAAGGTATATCACTTTTGCGACAGAAATAGCAGAGAGATAGCAATTGACTATAGGTATCGTGAATGGTGGTTGCCATAGATCCAGACCAGTCTAACAGAAATATCATACCGTGATTTTTACCATCAACAGTTGAAGTAACTTTTCGGAATAGATCTTCGTTAAATTTATAAGTATGCAATTTTCTAGTATCTAAAACGCCAGTGCGAGAAGTAGATTGCCTTGAATATGCAGTCGCTGCTTTCTTCATCTCAAACTCTTTCGCGAGATAGTTTACTTCACGACTACATTCACGTTTGAATTTAGAAAATTCAGAATCAACAAAACTCCAATCTAATCCTCTATACATTTCTTCCTTAGGGTCAGTAAAGATTGGTCTATTCCAGTACTCTTCAATCTGATACATAACTTTTTCAGTTGAAACAACATGGTAGTCCAGATCAGTATCTAAGATGTCTACATATTTTGGATTGCCATACTGTCTAGTAATATCTTTTAGATTTTCTTGGAGAGCAGTATCAGTATCTGATTCTAAGTCGCTATCAGACTCACCACCAGAATCAGAATAACTAGGAGTATCAAGATCAGATTGATCATCTCCTTCCGAGTCTGCATCTCCTGGTTGAGAAACCTCTTCCTCAGATTCCCCTTCAGTTTTATCCATGGGAGTATCTCCAGTGCTTCCCGTTGGACTAGTCATTGCAGGGATTTTATTTTGCTCCTGGATATCCTTCTGATAATTGAATATAGCAACAGCAGCGTCGATCGCATCAGAAAAGGTTTCAGCAATCCCTACAGCGTCTCTCAGGGCAGTCTCAGCAGCATCAAAAGGTAAGAGTAGATATGCTCCTACTTTATAGTAAAGATTAATTTTATCTACAAGTTTCAGGGTATTAAGATCTGTGTCTTCAACACTAAAGAAATCTTCATCATTAAGGTGACGGTATCCAGCATAGAAATCCTTACTAAGACCTGGAAACTTACGCTTCATTAATTTTTCAATACGAGCATCTTCAGTAACATTGACGTATGATTTGGGACATGGAAGATTATCAAGAGAGTCGTCGTCAGGGGTATACAGTGCGTGACCAACTTCATGCCCTACAAGCATGGTGTAAACTTGATCTGTCGTATCCCATATAGGCAACGTCAGTACGCGAGTGCTAACGTTAAAGGATGCTGTTGAGCAGTTTTTGTGCTCGATCAGAAGATTCTCAGTCGCCAGTAGTTTGGCAAGTTGCCCTTTGACTTCGTTGAATTCCATACGCTTTGCGGTCGATGCATATACTATAAGACCCCATGGAGGAATTTCCATGGGGTCTGTGACGCTTCTTAGACTGTCTGGAGTTTTGAGAAATCATTAACTTTCTCAAACTGGAGGGTAGTTTCAAACTTATCTAAGAGGACCTCACCCTTGTGAGATATCACAAATAGATTAGTATTCTTATCAAGACCCTTCAGGATCTTCATCAACTCATCTGTAGCAGTCGAGTCTAAAGATGAATCGAAAATTTCATCCAGAATCAAAAGATTTGTGGATGCTGAGTTTTTCATCTTAGCAATATCACGCCATGTAAACAACAGTGCTAGATCAATCTTTTGCTTCTCACCCTCTGAGAAAGAGGCATAAGAAAACTCATCACGAAACCGAGACCTAATGATCTCATTGAATCCTTCATCCAGAGTGAAGTTTACGAAGAAGTCCATACTCTGAAGATATTTATTAATCTGCAGATTAATAACAGGAATAAACTTACTAATGATCTTAGATTTAATACCAGTATCTTTTAGAAGATTTGATACTAATGAAAAATTTGCAAAGTCGGTATTAACATTTGCACATTTTTGCATGGTGCTATTCAACTCATCTTCATAAGATTTGAGTTTTGATTCTTCAACATCAATACCAGGAGTATCTTGATTGACCATCTCCATGATGCTAGCATTTTCTTTAAGAAGTTTAGTATTCTCCTTCTGTCGTGATGTAGTATCAAACTGCAATTCATTAATGAGTTTCATTTTTTCCTGATACTCATTAATAATTTTAGATACTGTAGATATCTTATCACTAATTTGAGATACTCCTGCAGTAAACTTTTCTTTTTTATCTTGTGATGCTGTGATTTTATTTTTTTTAATTTCTAAAGATATATCCTGAGAGCATGTTGGACATGCATCATGATTCTCATAGAAAGCAATTTCTTTAGTTGCTTTATTTAAATTTTGATTGATCTTAGATCGCATGTCATTAAGTTGATCTTTCTCAGTATTAAACTTAGAGAGATCTGCAACCTCAGAAATAAACTGTGCTGAGTTTTTTTCATTTGCATTGACTGCATTATTATTGACAATCATACGCCGCTCATTGTCATCAAAACTTGTTTGAAGTTTAGTGATGTAATTTGAATTCATCTTCTTCAAACTATCACACGATGAACGTTGCATGTTTACCTTAGATTCACACAAAGAAACTTCATGCTCACATGATTTAACCGATTCCTTTACATCTTTAATACGATCCTTAAGGATCATATTCATCCTAGAAAAGATTTGAATGTCAAGCAGATCTTCGATAACTTCTCTTCTATGTGCAGCAGGGAGTTGCATAAAAGGAACAAAAGTGCTACTTCCAAGAATAACAACTTGAGTGAAAGACTTGAAATTAAATTTAAGAATTGATTGCTCCAGATATTTCTGGTAGTCTCGGTTTGCAGCATCTTGATCGATTAAAGAATCGTTACGGTAGATTTCAAAGATACCAGGTTTGATACCCCGAATAATTTTATACCCCACACTACCAACAGAGAATTCAATTTCAACTACACATTCTCTTTCGTTTATACTGTTAACAAGTTGCGGTTTATTAATTTTACGAAATGGTTTATTGAAAAGACCAAAGCACAATGCATCTAACATTGTAGATTTACCAGCACCATTAGATCCTACAATCAGATGTGTTGGAGAATCCTTTATAGCAACTTCAGTAAATTCATTACCAGTGGAAAGAAAATTCTTCCAACGAATCTTTTCAAATAGGATCATTTAGAATTGGGTGGTGGAATAACAAAATCATCTGTAGAAATAATTGTGTACTTATAACCGTATGTTTTACAGTTTTGCTTTACACTATCTTCTTCTACCTCAGTGACAACTAACTCTTTTCTATAGTTAGCCGACACTAGCATATCATAATAGCGGGTTGCATCATCTTTGTCAACGAAGATCTGGACAACACGATCGATAGTGTCATCATCTCTGACAGCATAGACGCCCCCACTACTTTCGTCAACTAAGACAAACATCATACCTCCAATGCTTCGACATATAATGACTTGAGAATTCCATATATTTGATCTTTATTATCAAATTCAGAAACACAAGTTTCAAGAATAGACAAAGTATCTTCAATTTCAATATCACTGTTGACTTCTTCTAGATCATATGAAAGATCTTCAATGATCTTAAGATCTGCAAGGTTGGCAGATTGTAATAGTCTAACAACTTTATCAAACTTAACTTGATCTTCTTTAGATTCTACTACTAGTTTGACAAAAGATCCTTCAAGTTTTTGAAGGTCAGTGTCTGACAAATAGATTGAATCATTATAATAAACTTTATTAAAAATATTATATGTGTTTTGAAAAAATTTCAAATCAACAGTATCAGTATTTAGTATATGAAACCCCCTTCTCTGCTTATAGTCATTCCAGAAGAGTTGGTAGGGATTACCCAAATAATTGATATGGTTTTTACGACTCTTCATATGGAAGTGTCCAGAGCATACCAGATCAAATTTCTCAAAGGGTGATGGATCGTCACCATGCTCCATCAGATGACCAGGCACTGCTTCAAATCCATTCAATTCCAGATGCCCCATACAAATCTTAGCATCAGTATCTTGCAAGAGATTAGTTGCTTGCTCACGATTGCCATCACAGATCCAAGGAAGCAATAGCATCTTTGTGCCATCAAAATCTTTTTCAACTGGAGATTCAATGATATCGATGTTGTCATACCCACCTAAGAGGAGACTTGGAGCATTGACCTTTAATGTATTACGATAGTAAATATCATGATTACCACAGAGCATGGTCATCTGAATACCACGATCTGCTAATGGTTGAAACCACATCTCCTTAGCAGCATCTAGAGAATTAAAATTAATACTCTTACGTTTATCAAAAGTATCACCCAAACATAAAATGTGAGTAATACCTTGCTTATCGATTTGTGGTAAAACTATCTCGGAATAAAATTGCTGATACTTTTTGATGAAGTGTTGGTTATCATTACGGACACCAAAGTGCTGATCAGTTATCAATAAAAGTTTCATACTGAATTACGAAGCGTTTGTATTGTGTAATACCTTTGTCATTGACCACTGTATGTGTAACGACTTTACTTTTTAGTAGCGATGCTGCCTGATTAAGTAGTTGCACTGCTTTATCTTCTGTGGAAGATGTTGGTTTAGACCAGTAATCTTGAATAGAATCCATCAGTACCTCATATTAGTTTCGATTCTATTCTTGATAGAATTCAAATCGGAATGGTTGTCATTGTCATCACTATGAAAGACTTGATCATAACCATTTTTCTCAATTAGTTTATCACGAATATCCATCTGTCGTTTTTCTTTTGCAATACGACGGAGGAATGCATAATAAATGATTTGTGTAAAATATGCAAATGGATTCTTTGACTTCTCAGGATCAAAGTTATCGATATACTGCACACAGTTTTCAACACCATCACTAATCATGTCTTCTTTAAACATGTAGTTAATGAAGTTAGGGCGATAAGAAAGATGAGTAGCAATCTTCAGAAAGCATTCTGCTAGGTAATGTGTGATCAACGGTTTAGGTTTATCCAACATCTTTGCTTCTTTAACCTCCTGCCTATATGCAGTGATTGCTTTTAGAAACTCTTTATTATCAACATAGTGTTGTTTCTTTTTTGGAGACATTACTTTTGCTAGCATATCTTTTACATATCATGAAACCATAATACTAACTAATCAATCATATGTCAAGCTTGACTATTCTAGTAATTATTATTATAATCAACCATGTAAGGGTTGAAAAGGAACTCTTAAAGGTTCTTCCATTGGTCTTCTAGTTTCTTTCTCATCTCTGAAACTTTACCGACTAGACCCATATTTTCATTGATGGGTGTTTCAAACTCAGCAGTATCTTCACCTGATTCTTTTCTCAACCAAAATTTATACATAATAATTGCTTCCATTGACATGGGTGCAATAGTCACAATATCAGATTCTCTTACAATATAAAAGTCTTCATCCGACCACATCATCCATTTAGATAATCCCATTGCCATAACAATTTGACCATCCTTTTCAATAGGATTCATTGATGGTGTTGCTGGATCTGAAATGAAAAGTATACTCTCATCATTTTCTTCTGTAGCAATTAGATTGCCCAAGATCTCTTCTCCAGATACTAACTTAATAGTCCCGTAGAATTCGTTGTCGTGGCGGATATAATTAATTGTCATTTCCTAAAATTTATTTTAGTAACTTCATAGTTAAATTTTTCTTCATCATATATTTTCATTCTTTCGACAAGATGTCTTAAAGTATAATTATGATGATTACCTTTGGAGCAATCATCTGCAATGTCATACAGCACTGCTTGTGCTTTGTTATCCCCTTTACGCAAGACACGTCCAATAGACTGGAGGTTTCTTACTCGTGATTTGGATGGACTTGCAAAGATTACATTATGTAGATTACGAATGTTAATGCCTGTAGAGAATGTGCCATAGGATGCAAGAATGATTGCATCTTTTTCCTGCTCACATATCCTGCGAGCCTCTTCTCTTTCAACAGCATCTACACCACCATGAATAAAGAAGATCTTTCGATTTTCATTCACCTTAGTATTTAGTAACTCCCAAAGAGGGTCTCCGTGCTTTTCAATGTAGTTGAATAGAATCAAAGTGTTACCATCCAAATCATTCGCTAAGTTACAAATTAACTTATTTCTCTTTGGATGTGATATTATATAATCCATCTCCTGTTGATAGTGATCAAATGGCACATGACCATGTTTTAGTAGAAGGATCTTTACCTGAAGGGGAGTCAGTTGACCTTTTGCCATCAACTCTGCCGTTGAGGTCACCTTGTCGCAGCGCCCAAATAAACCCTCAAGAACCAGTTGATGAGTGTGCATCCCATCCAACGTGCCTGTCAGCCCAACTCTATACTTTGCGTCATAACATTTCGTCAAAATGCCAGTAAGACTTTTTGCTTTGTATAGGTGTGCTTCGTCTCCAATAACTACATCAAATTTTGCAAAAAATTTACGAGATTCTTTATAGATGCTTTGCCATGTAGAAATTACAACAGGGGCATCAGTATACTTCTCACGTCCTCCCATAATTTGATGCACATAAGAGTCTGCTGACCACCCATAATCTTTAAAGTCATTTGTTAGTTGAGACACCAAAGATGTAGTAGGCACAATGATAAGTATTTGTCTATCCTGTTTCAGATGCCAACGAACTAATGCGTAAATAATTAATGATTTGCCTGATCCCGTGGGGGATAGTAAAAGTTTGCGACGATATTTAAGTGCTGAGAAAACTGCCTTGAGTTGGTAATCTCGGATCTTGAAAGGTAATCCCAGAGTCCTAATAAAAAACGCTGTGCTTTCAGGTGTGACATAATCTTCCTCTACATCAGGTAATCCATAGTAGTTGTTATCTTTTATGATATATTCATACCCTTTATCTTCTAGGTATTCACACAGATAATCGTAAAGACCCACATATATTTCCCCAGTGCCAGGAGAATATAAGCGGATCTTTCCATCCCATACTCGATTTTTATATTGGGGCATAAACTTTGCACCAGGAACATCAAATGAAAAGTGCTCACTTAATTCCTTATGCAGATGCTGCTCCCCTTCAACTTTTAGGTAAACTTCATTCTTCTTACTGATAGTAACAGTCATCTAATACCATAATACTTCACAATATCAATAGTATTCTTAATAGCAAATCCACGACTGTCGATCTGTTTAAGTATCCTATCAATACAATTTATACAAGTTTCAAGGTAGTCAATTTTCTGTTGTGCTTTAGTTAAGTCTGGATCGCTATCAATGTAAATACTCAGATCACCTTTCAATACTTTCAATAGGAAGGGTTTCTCTTTATATACCGAGGCAGGTGCTTTACCTGAATAGTATTCAAACTTCTCACGCAGTAATACCTTGCGCTTTACGTCTGCTTCTGATAGCATCAGTTTGAATTGATTATAAAATTGGATATATTTTGCATGTAGTCTAGGTGTTTCCATGCTATCATTTGCCAATAGTTCAGGCAACTCTCTATGATCAAAGAATGATTCTGAATCCTTTGCCCACATCTCCTCAATTTTTTCTAGATTCATTAACTAAGTCTCTTATCGCGAGTATTCAATTCACCTTGTCGGATTTCATATCCAAGATATCTAAATTGGACTGATGCCATGGCATACTCTGTGCCATCAATTGTAGCATTAAATTCGAGTGCTGACAAACTTATAGGGAATAAGTCTTTAAACACCACGTTAAAATTCATGTTGAAGTTACTGTTGAGCACAGTCAACGTGCCATCAGCATATAGATCATTGTTTCCAAATAGTGCTTGCATCTTTGTGCGATACTCGGATCTTTCAAAGACCGTATCTGGAGTACCTAGACCACGCAACCAGTTGTGGAGAATCATAAAATTTTCAAGATCCTCATCAATAATAAATTGAAGTTGGAAAGGATCATATTCTGCAAACCCTTCTATTGGCAATCCACGCAGCGGTGTAGATTGATTTGCTACGTTGACGTTAATAGAAGGGATGTTTGCTGACTGAGCAAAGTAGGCAATCTTTGGGAAACGAGCTAAACTAAACTTAAATCCAATTGGAGATAAGAAGTTTTGATTCTCAATCTGTTTATTCCAGGTTGCCATAAGACATACTATGCTACATCTTATTTATCTTCATTATGCCAGAAGTCTTCCCAGTCTTCTTTAGTTACTTCTACTTCCTTCCAACTTCCACCAACACCACCATCCATGTTGACGACAATATCTTTATCTGGTTTGATACCTTCTGGAAGTAGATCATCAATAAAATCTAAGTCTCTCATGTGCGCCATTCTTGTAGGATGTTTAAGACTTCATTATAGGCATTATGAGCACCTTTGTGGAATTCTTCATTTTTATTTTCAGATTCCCGATCATACAATGATGTCTTCAACTTATGTATCCTACATTCTAATTCATTTTTATTCATAGGATTTCTAGGCATACTGTCCTCACATTATACAGTATTTAACAAAAAAGCACCCACTAGGGGTGCTGTCACAGGGTTTACTGTTAGGACATTCTCATATAAGTAACTCCTTACAGATTTTTTTACATGATGTATGATTTTGAATATCGCACTCAATTAGGCATTCATAATAATCATTTAAGTTTGCCTCTTCAACAGTTTCCTCAAAATGTCTCCACTCGTTGAGTTGATTTCTTGATGTTAAATTGTGCATTTCTTCCACCTTAAGTTTAAAATATAATGTAAAGGATTTTCAGATCATGGTAGTCTCTAATTCTGTTACTATTTAGTCAGCGTATGCTAACTTAATGAAGAAAAGGCACAAAAAAAGAGACCCCGTAGGGTCTCTGTGAAGATTGTGATCTCTGATCACATGAGGTTGGTAACCTTAACGCGACGGTAGTAGCGGTTGAGGTTAGCATTGAGAGCGCCTTGACCCTGTGTGAGACCTTCAGCGAAGGGATTTGCGACCATGCCGTAGCGGGTCTTAAATCCGATCTTGGGTTGGAAGGTGTCCTGACCCACTGCACGGACCATCTGGAGAGGCACGTAAGGGCAGTAGAAGAGACCTGCGTCATAAGCACTGCTGCCTTTGTAACCAGACACGTAGAAGTGGTTATCGGAAACGTTAGCAGAGTAAGGATCGACATACACCTTGATGCGACCGTTGAGGGTGCCCACCAGAGTGGAGGAGTTGTCGTCAACTTGACCCAATCCACCAACAGCACCAGAGATGCCACTGGAGTAGTCGAGCACGCCAGCCATGGAGAGAGCAGATGCCACATCAGCAGAGCAGATGAGGATGTTGCCTTTCCCGCGACGAGTCTCATGACCGATTGCATTCATGTCTCTCTCAATTTGGAAGAGAAGACCTTTGAATTTCTCAACAGACCAGCGACCGTTGGAGTCAACGTCGAGGTCAAACGTGCCTGCAGTTGCAGTGTTGTTCTGAGCACCAGGACGAGCAATCTTGTAAACAGTACGGACAACCTCACGGTTGATCTCTGCCAGCACTTCAGTGCTGAGGATGTTTGCAAGCTCGCTTTCGGCATCCAGACCATGGACTGCCTTAAGGTCCTGAGCAAGCTCAAGACTGTATTCTGCTTTCAGAGCGCGTGACTTCGCAGTAACGGTGACCTTCTCGATCGAGAAGCCCATTTCGTTGAAGTGGTTGGAAGCGCCATCACCCAGTGCTTCAGACTGAGCGGTTGTCATGCCCTGACCACCAATGGTGTAGTTACCAGCAGCGTCAGCAAGCAGACCAGGATTAGATCCAGTCTGAGTGTTGGATGCAAGACCGTTTGCACTATTCTCGGAAGAATGCTCAGAGTTAGCTTCGTTGAAGAATGCCTCAACAGCACTGTTGTTGATGTCTCTGTTGGTGCCCTGTGTGGAGCGCATCGCGAAGATGAGTCCAGTAGGACCTGTCATAGGCTGGACGCCACAGATGTCATAAGCAATAAGCTTAGGCATCGAGCGACGGATGAGACTGATCAGCACAGGGTCGAAACCTGCAACAGGACCAGTTGCGGTGCTACCGCCACTGAAACCAGTACCGCCCAAGCTGTTGGTAGGTGCTGCTTCGTTGATCATCCCACGCTCTTCGCGGAGGAAATTTTCTTGGTTTTCCAGGAGGACCGAGGTAACCGCCTTTCTGTATGAATCCTTAATAGGATCGAGCTCCGAATGCTCAAGAATGGGGTTCCACTTTTCCTGGAGATGTTCTGCGTTAAACATTGGATCTCCTAGTTATTCTTTGGAATTTGGATTAGTAATTACTTGCCCCAACGGGACAGTGCCTGGACATAGACAGACATTGACTCATTGATAGGACCATTCTCAACTTGCACATCCTCAGTTACGGTAGTAACTTCTGGTTTTGTTGAGAAATATGATTCACGGAGGGTAGAAACTTTCTCACGGAATGCTTCTTCATTTTCAAACTCAACAGCTTCTGCCAAGGATCCGAGTTTCTCACGCTGAGTGAGACTCAAACCTTCGGAGATTTCTGTCACAATCCCATTCTTGATATAGTTGCCGACGCTCTTATTGAGACCGACGTTTTCTTCAATAGACTCGTTGAGTTTTGTTTCCATGGTCTGAAGTTGCTCTTGCATTTCGTCTACAAGATCAACTTTCTCGTCGGGAAGATCGATGAAATTCTCGACGAAAACTTGCTTGATTCCGCTCAATACAGACTCAGCCATCTCAGACTTAATGCCGTGCTCGACCGCGAGCTCGTTATTCTTCATCCAATTGGATACGGCATAAGTGAGATACTCATCAACTGATTCAGCCAGTTGAGTCTTGACGGTATCAATTTCTTCTTCAAGGACCTTTGCATAGTCCTCGTGCATACGCTCCAGTTCTTCATTGATTCTGGAAACGACCGCTGCTTCAAAGATAGTCTTTGCTTTCTCTTTGAATTCTTCGGTAAGGTCTTCACCTTCTGTGAGTGCAGCAACATCAGCAGACAGATCCACCTCAATGACGGTCTCTGTTGATGCTTCTGTTTCTGCGATCACTTCGCCCTCAGGCTCATGACCTGCCTTTACATCACCCTTAGCAGCAAATTCTGCTTTAGCGCCAGATGCATCAGAAGGCTTAGTTGTAGGAGCCGAAGCAAACCCACCAACTACAGTCTTCATCTTATTGCTGTCGTCATCAGGCTTACTGTTAAAGGGTGTTGGACCTCCGAGGTCTTGTACTCCAGCGAGACTACTACCGTCAGAACCCAGTTTTTGCTGAGGGTCGGCAGGTTTAGCGCCAGCAGTTACACTCGATTCATCCAGAGTTGTTTCAATCTCTTGTGACATTATAGTCTCCGTGGTACAAACGTGCGATTTGCTATGAATTATTTATACTTATAAATTTTTCAGGAATTGATGAAACGCGGAAAGTTTCATTTCTTCTAACTGATTTTGGTGGGCATTGTCAATTCTATGTTTGATTTGCTCAATGCTTTGCTCTCGGACTGCGCCTCCAGCAAGTACCCACTCCCTACCTTCCATAATGCCATTCACAAAAGCATCTGGTGCAGATGGATCTGCTACAATATCTGCAGCAGTTGCCAGCATGAAGTCGTCTGCGACAACTTTCATTCCATTTTCTTCTCTAATAGATCCTAAACCTCTAGAAGAGACGCCAAGTTTCACACCCTCATCGAGCAGAGACTTAGCAATGTTACCCATAGGGGTATCAAGAATACGTGCTTTACCCATAAAATTATTACCCTCTCTTGTTAGAGATGTAATAAGATGAGAGACGCGATCAAGATTAAGAGTAGGACCATCGGGATGACCCAACTCACCAAGTGCGCGACCTTTGGTAATGTAGTTCTCATTATATTTATAGACTTCTCTTTCGAGAGTTTCTACAGGATACATTCTACCGTTACGGTTTTTGATTGCACCTTGAAGAAAAACCCCTTCGATGAAGTGATTCTTCTTACCATTTTTGCCCTCAGTAATAACTACTTTGGCAGTTTCAATTTCTTCCCTAATCAGTTTCATTGTTTTCCTCTGGTGGTGCAGCGTCTACAGGTTGCTCAGTATTCTCAGGACCGTCTTCCTGTGGGGCAAATAGTTTTGCTCCCATTTCTTTTTTCTTCGCATCAATCTGGTCAACAGCAACATTTTTCATTGCAGTATCAACAAAATCTGAAAGATCTTTTTGACCTGCAAACAAAGCATTTACAATATCAAGCGCGGAATCGGTAGGCATAATTAAAATTAATTTGTAATACTATTTAGATATTTCCTTTTTCATAGTCAGCGGGATCCAATCCTTCTTCCTCTTCAGGTTCAGGAGGTTGCAGACTTAGTGCCATTTGCTCATGCTCCATTTGCTGCATTGCCATTGGATCAATGAGTTTCCCATCATCAATTTCTTTCGACATCTGCTTGTCGATCTCATTCAACTCAGCATCAGTTTGGCGCAATATTTGACGCCGAAGATATTCCAATGAGAAATACTTACCAGCAAAGGGATCCATCTGCTGCAGAAGAGCAAGACGAGCATTCATAATCTCTTGCTCTTTCAACTCACTGAAGTAGTTGTCGGCAACAAAATCAAATTGGATGTGCTCTTTCATGTCATCCCACTCTTCAAGAGTGGCGACACCTTTCAACACAAGTTGTGTTTTTAAAATGTCAAGGAAGAGGTCACTAAACCTCTTGCGAAGTCTAATAACAAATTTTTGGAATTTTACTTCATCGCGGGTGATCTCTGCAGACCTACCAACGTTAAATGATGTATCTGATTCTAAACGTGACTCAGGTACGTTGAGTGATCTGTAAAGTTTCTTCTGGAAATACTTGACATCCTCCAACTCGCCTAGGTTTTGTCCACCAGGAAGAGTAGTAATTTCTGTGCCGCGTCCACCCTCTCTACGAGGTAGCCAGAAGTCTTCTAGCATAGACATGAATTTTTTATCATCACGAATCTCACCAGTGTCAGCGTTATACACCAACTTGTTTCTATAGCGAGACATTACCTCACGAAGGTATTGCTCAGCTTTTTGTTTGGGGAGATTACCAACATCAATATAGAAAATACGACGCTCAGGTGCTCTACTTAAACGATAGATCACCAAAGAGTCTTCAATCATTCGCAGTTGATTGACTGCTTTAATTGCTTTGTGGAGGTGTGACAGCACATAGTTGCGCTGCATATCAACTTGCCCTGAATGGGTAAAGCAAATTGCATCAGGTGCAATTTTGATCCCATGATTCTCATACCCACGAAGACCTTTGGGTGAGTAGATAAAATACTCAATTGCTTTAGGGACAAGAGTATTCATTGCAGGATCTGAAGGTGACAACCTATCCTTAGGCTTGTCATACTCAATAACCTTTTTGATCTTGCGAGGATCGATATATCTTAACTCTGTAATTCCTTCGGCAGGATTATCAGGGTTGATCATCTTATGATAAAAGAGGCGACCGTCGATATACCAACGACGGAAAATATCATACGCCTTCCTATCAAAGTCAAGGAGTGAAAGTACATTCCCAAACTCTTCTCTAATTCTTGTCTTGACGGTATTTGAAACTTTGAGATTAGATAACTCAATGTCTACAGGATGATCGTCAAGGTCACCTGCAATTGCTTCATTTACAATATCTGCAATTGCGGCATCTGCTTCTGGATGAAGTGACATCTCGCGGTATCTACCGACAAGATCAACTTCACTAGATTTATTAGCAGAATCTCCAAGGTCAACGTATTGACCAAAATAACCGCCAGCGGCTATGGGTTGGGCAGCATCGTCAGAATCTTTATGCACGAAAGAAGGACCCTTGTTGGAGTCCTTCTTCTTGCGATCAAGTGAATAACCAAATAGTTGTGACATTGCTGTCTCGTGTTACATTATCAATTATTTATAATAAATATCAGACTGCATTTCCAGCATTGACATCGCTAGCATAAGTCCAGTATTGTACCTGGAATTCTACTGTATACTCTTCTGCTGTATCGTTGCTATCCCATGCCAGGTCAATGGCAGAGATATTAGAAGGCCAAATGCCTTCAAACAAATACGTTCTGACTGCACCACCTTGGCGATCATACTGACGCACGTATGCGTTAGCTTGATACTCAGCAATGGTGCGAGGATCCTGCAGGTTTTGCTGCAGTGCCTGGATTCTGGTGGACCACTCTTCAAATTTGGAGCGAAGTGCAAAACCTTGATCGTTAAGCACAGTCACTGTCCAAGGTTCGAAGGTGCGATCACCAGCGATCTTGAGTGTGCGACCTCTGTAAGGCACTTCAATCACACCCACTGTAGAAGCGGGGATGTTTGCTGCCTTCACGAGGAAGGTGGACAAAGACAGCGAAGAGCTGCCACTGCCTGCTTGAGAAGCACCAGCAGATTCTTGAGACCTCTGCTCCTGAGAGCCAGGGGTGGCACCCGATGCAGGGGTGCCAGAATCTACGATGCCAGGGAAACCGATTTCAACTTGAAATAGGTTGGGGCGTGCCAGGTCACCAATACGGTTACGGAAGTCAAAGATAGGTGCATTAATTTGTTTCCCTTCCGTTTGCCCTGGATAGACAGATGAATCGAATTGAGCCATTGAATGTTACTCCTGTTTGATGATAATAGGAAAGGGTAGTTACGAAACGATTTCAGCGAAACTTGCGCCAGTTCTCGTTGCGGTGAATGTGAGAGAGATGAAGTTAATCGAGCGGGTAGGCTTAATGAAGATCTCAGCAAAGAATTCGCCACGGTCAATAGCATCTGCAGGGTTGTTGGTGCCGTCGCAAACTACAAGGAAGTCTACGATACCACGACGGGATTGCACCGAGCGGAGGAAAGGCTCAACAGTATTCTTGAATTGTTGACGAGTAAATTCATCATTCAATTCAAACAGGATGGACTTGGCAGAATCTGAGATTGCTTCTTCAATTACGAGGAAGAGACGACGGACATTGATCCGATCGAATGCAGACTGGAATCCCAGACCTGTCTTATCACCAAAGAGCACAATTCCTTGTCCAGGGAATGCTACGATTGGATTCACTCTGGCAGCATATAGGAGATCTCTATGATCCTTGAGTGGTGAGTATGCAAGTTTAATTGCATTTCTCAGACGACCACGGTTGAAACCAGCAGGAGAGAACCAAGGCTCGGAATTGAGAGTTGCACTCAAGACCAGACCTGCCATATCAGCATTACATGGGAGATAACGATAAACATCGTTATACTTGTCGTAGATATACTTGTAGTTGTTATCAAAGACAGCATACGAAGATGATGTCAGTTGATCGTAGTAGTTGACTGTCCGAGAAACAATCGTTGCAGTATTTGCTTGTCCAACAACATCTGGCTTATAGGGCGAGATGAATGCCATACAATCTTTACGTTGCTCTGCAATCGAGATGATGTGCTGTGCCTTAGCAACTGTATCAGCACTGCTATTCATCGAAGGACCCATCAGGATGTAGTCCAGTTCCACTGTTTCAGCATCGTTGAAGAGGCTGTATGCACCGAGAATGTCAGGACGTGAGATGGTATAACCATCAACACCACCTTGCAGTGAATAACGTAACGTTGCGCGATTCTTAGTACCTAGGAGAGGCTCTGCTAATGGATTAAGTCCTGTAGGATCATCCAAGTTGTTAAGAGACTCAGCAGACTTGATCAGGTCAAACTCTTTGTTGACACCTGAGATACCCCAAGCACCATTAGTGGTAGTGTCCTTATCATAGATGTTAGCAGTCTCATGAGCACCCCAATAGAGGTAGTTGGAATACGTCTTAATAGCATCCTTATAGTAAATGTTATCACCTTGAGGTGATCTAGCATCATTTGCCTTAGAAACATTGAGATGCTTCTCAAGCAGAGCACCAGGAGATCCTGTCAGGGATCCGTCGCCATCGAGGACGAGGATGTGCATCAGGTCATTGTGACCGCCACGATCAGACACCCATGCGGATGTTGTAGGACGAGCAGCGATATTAGACCAACGCTGACCCTTGCCATAGAGACGGGTCTCATAATCGGAATCTACGTTAGCAACCTGCAAACTTGCAGCGTTAGCATCGGTAATAGTTTGGTTTGCTTGGAATTGAGGTGATCCTTGATTCAGAGCAACACGCAATTCGCGAGAAATTGCTTCAACATCACCACTATCTCCAGTTGCACTACCAGCAGATCCGCTGTTGTTTGCCAACTCGGAAATGGTATCGTTAACTTCCAAGATATCGGAAGATGTGCCATCAACTGTAATTTCCAGTTTACGTGTTACAGGATCCCATGCAACAATTCTTCCAGTGAAACCACCAGAAACGGCAGTGATGAAATTATCTTTTTCAAAAGATCCGATCAATGTCGAATCATTCTTGAGGGTTACAGTGAAGGTGTAACTATAAACTTTACCGTAGATGTTAGCAGAAGAGTATGCAACTTCAGCGTTGTTGGTAAATTCCCACTCAGTAGTAGTAGGGGCTGCCAAATACAGGACCTGATCAGGACCAGCATCGGTCATTACAACACGAACTGAGTTGCCATACTTACCAGCAGTTTTAGATGCCCACTTCCAGTTGTTTGCTGCATTTTCTACACTGGTTTCATACTCAGCCTGATTTTTGATCAGAGGAGCAGCAACACCAGTTGCAGTAGATTCTGCAACTTCGGTCTTGTTAGTAGTTACAGTTTGAAGAGTAACAGATGATGCATCGGTGTGTGCGCTAGCAGTAGATCCCAATACGCCACGAGTGACGCTAAGGTTATTTCCAGAAACACCTGTGATCTGCAAAAACTCGTCATCAATTCTGATGTAGGAGTTAGTGCCACCAGCAAGAGCAGTAGCAGAAGTAACAGTCAGAGTAGCATCTGCTTCTGAGAAGGTGCCACCTTCGTTGACTGTGCTGCTAGTGCCTGCTGCTTCAATCAGAGTAATCTGAGATGCAGCAGCGTGGGATGCAGCAGATGTTGCCAACTCACCGCGAGAAACAACAACGTCGCTACCAGAAATGGATTGGACAGTCATCAACTCGGAGTCAATGAGCAACACATCAGTAACATCAAAATCAGTAGAAGATAGCACTGTAAGAGTGGTATCTGATGCACTGAAAGAAGTAACCGTAAACTGAGCGGTGTCGATTGCGTTTTTGAGCGATGCATTCATCGCACGGACAAGTTTTAGTGTGCCACCATAGAGCAGATACTGCGCGGCGGAAAACCAATACTCGTAATTGTATTCGGTAGGGCGACCAAAAATAGCGAGAAGTTCCTTCTCACTTGTAACTGTTGTGATACTTTCTACGGGACCTTTTTCAAAGGCACCAACCATAGCGGCTACGTTATCAACGGTAGCGTTTACGACGTTGGTTAGATCCCTTTCAAGTACAACAACCCCTGGTGAAAGCTGTGTAGATGCCATCTGTTAATCTCCTGAATTAATCAAGTTCGGATGCTGAAACTATTTAGAATAATGCGTTATTTCAGAGGGGAAACAGAGCAGGAACACACTACCAATCAGGATAAATGTCTGGTCCGAATCTAGGGACAGGATCGTATGGTATATCTGGTTTGCTCTTTCGGGATTGAGTTACTCTTTTTATAGTGCATGTCTTACACACATATGAGTATGCAGATGCATTCTTACCACGATCAGGACGACTCTTGTAAAAGTTATCAATCAAAGAAAGTGTACGTAAACATTTTCTACATCTCCTGTCAACAAACAGAAAATGCTCTAACTCAAACTCATTCTGAAAGTCCATTACTTATAGTCCCACATAAAGGACATGTCTCCATAATCCCCTACAGTTTCATCGGTATGCCAAACTTGCCCTTCGGGATCAACTATTACTTCATCACCTAAACCATCATCCATAAATCCAAAAGGTGCCATGTCTGCTTCGATTGCTTCTTTCTGCTCGGTATACATTCTGGCACGGACATCACTATCGTGCAATTCTCTAAAGTAATCTGATGTTGCTAACCATGAAAATATAACCAGGCACATAGCAAGGTCATCATTACACCCCTCTTCTGCTTCCCATGCTTGACCTTTTTGGATGAAAGTAGTTAACTCTGCAATAATATCATAGTCATTAAAAATTAATTTATCATCCTCAATCAATTGCTTCATGTTTGCACATCCAGTTTTCTTAACTGTAGTGGACATCTTCACACCTAGTTGCACCTTAGACCCAGAAAATCCCTGCCCCACAACCTGACCAGCACGTCCCCGCATTGAGCACATAAGAAGATTATCATACTCAAGATCAAACTGCATAGTGTCTGCTACTTGACCACCAATATCATTAACCTCAATCATTACATATGCATGATTGTAATTAGACGCAACCTGATTAATAACATTGGGGAAGAGCAACGGTTTAATAGTATTGTTTCTATATTTGGCAACCATTGTATATGGGATAGTTGTTGTATCCATCACAACAAATGCAGAATAGTCTTTTGTCAATCCCCTAGCAACGTCAACTGTCATGCAGTATGTGTGCTCTGGTATTGGTGGTGTGAATACATCTAACCCCCCACTACGAGTTATAGGATCTTCATATACTAATGTCTTAAGTTTAGATGATGTGATCAAAGTATTAACAGATCCTAGGAATTCACATTCAAACTCTTGATTAAACTGCTCTGCCGATGTATTACGAATGGTCTGCTCTTTCCACGCAGCATCACGTCCTGGTACTTCTGACCAGTGGACTTCAGTGGTAGTATATTCATTCTTACCTTTCTCTGCATCATGCCAGAGTTTGTAAAACATATTCATCCCCTTAGGCGTGGAGATGATAATTACCTTTGTGCTTTTACCAGAAGATATAGTAGGATAGACAGATGAAAAGAACTCATCAGCAATGTGCGTCGGAATAAACGCGAATTCGTCCAGAAAAATGATATTAAAAGACATGCCCCTGACGGCAGAAGCGGAAGTAGAGGCAGCCATGATCTTACTGCCGTTTTCCAATTCCAGACTGCCCCTGTTCCAGTTGACGACACCTTGCTGCAGCCAGTTGGGGAGGTTTTCATAACTTAATTGTAATCGTTGTAGCATCTCGCGAGCAGTCGCTGCTTTGTTGGCAAGGATTGCTACATTAACATTGTCATTAAAAATGATATACCACAACAGATATGCAGTAACCACTGTTGACTTACCTGACTGTCGTGGTAGTTTTGCTATATTGAATCTATTCGCATGGAATCTTTCAACCATCGACTCCTGAAAGTCGTACAATGTAAATGGAATCAGACCACGATCCAGTGAGATAATTTGGATGTAGTTTTTAATAAAGTAAACGGGATCCTTAGAGCACTTGATAAATTCTTTAACGTGTTCTTCAGTAAAATCCTGTGCAACGTTAGCCCGTTTTAGATTCGGATTACCAAGATAGATTTCATTCTGAGCCATTATTCAACCAACGTACCGTGTGCTCTCCTGATTTCTCGTAGTGCCTCAAGATTCATATCCTTGGTGCCACCATCATAGGCATGAGCATAACCTTCTGCAATCATTTGCTCGTTAAGGGACACACTGTCGTCCCCAATGTAAAGCCAACCCAGAAGACGCCCGTATTTCCCAGTGCCACCAACAAGTTCAGTCCTAACAGACAACTCATCATCACCAGCCAACGTGCCTTCGAGTTTTTCTTTGAGCCAGTTGGTTGCGTCGATTCCAAGTGCTTTCTCCTCTAGGTTTCTGGTCCTCTTCTCTGGCGTATCAACTCCTGCAACTCTAACTCTTTCTTTCTTGTATAGATCAAACCCGAGGTCAATAGTGACATCAATAGTATCACCATCAAGGACACGATTGATCTCCGTCACTCGGAAGTTGTAGCAGCTCTTCCTGCTCGGTGGTGTCAATGCTCCCATCTTCTAACTCTGCAAACGCTATCCTTAATATGTATACGATACAATAGAATGCTCCTGCAACTGCAAGTATCACCATAACGATCACTGACCACACAGGGTCAGCAACATTATCTAGTGGGCGCAAGAATAAATTCATAATTCATGAAATTGATAATCTAAGATCATTCGGTAAAGAGAATCTCTCATATACCATAAGTGCTCTTGCTCTTCTGGTGGTCTGGCAGGAGATCCCTCCCACATTTCTAGTCTCTTTATTACACATTGATGTAATAAACGTATATCTTCTATGGTCAAATCAACATTGTAATCAGGTTCCTGATTCATTTCTTAACAGGCCAAGTTAACTCCATTCCTACTGTAAGTAATAAAACAAATCCAAATACAAATATTCCACTCATCATAATCGATTCTTGCTATCAGGACTTGGAATCAATTGATATGCTAGTTTATCACGTAACGCATTGACACGATCCTCATTGTATTGTTTAAAGTTTCCTCGCTTCTCAACTTTCTTGTAGTAGTGTAATGCATTAAGAATGATTGCATAATCATCCATGTCCAATTCAAAATTCATTTGTGGAATGGTTGCCAATGTTTCCATCCGTATTTATGAACTAACTGCATACCTATAGTAGGTACTACAATTAGTGAGTAAGATAAGACCCCAACACCCAATGGGTTATTGAGGACCCTACCACAAAATCTTGCTACTTCTAAAATCATTGATTTTACCAGTCTCTATAGATCCAACCATAATCTTGAGGATACATTACATAATCATTTTTGGTAGAGGAAGGTCTAATTCCCATTGAGATAGCATCGAAGATTGTGCGGCATGTATCGACTGCATACTTTCCACCAGTAACCACAAGACCGTATCCATGGTCCAAACCAGAAATACCACCAACAACGCCAACATCAATATATTGCATACCCACTTTTGGTAAGTATTCTGACCATTTCCTACTAACGTTAGCATCGCAATTGCAATAATTAATAATAATATCTCCTTCACTACAAAACTGTAGTAACTCATCCATCACTCCACTAATTGATTCTTTAGGCATGGCAAGTTGAAAGATACCAGGATTACGTTGCACAACAGTGTCCCCTGATTTTTCACCATAGATCCAAGATTCTTTTACTGATCTTACAAGATATTTAATATTGGTATTGACACCAGTATAATATTTCTTGTCGTATGCGTCTGAAGCCTTTTCATAATTTCTACGATATCCATGGACTTCAATCTTATTTGAAATCAACCTACGGGAGATACTCTCTCCCAGTTGACCAAGACCAATCATTCCAACTTTCATAATGTTTAATTAATTTACGTGAATTACTCCAGTCATACCTGCGCCCTGATGAGGACCACAGAAGAAATTATAGTCTCCTGGATCAGCAAATACAACATCCTGTGTTTCTCCAGGAGCAAACAATAGTGCTTCTCTGGAAAGATCTGCACGACCTTCTACAATAATGTTATGTGGAGGTAGTGCTTCATTGATGAAGTGGACCGTATCGCCTGCCGAGATTGTAATCTCGTTAGGTTCAAATACTAGGTTGCCACCAGCACCCATTGATACATCCAAAGCGTATGCTGTCTTAGGTAGAAAGAATACCAACGCTGCGATCGCTGCTAAAATTGTAAACCGAATAAGACTTTTCATACTAGTTTATGCGTCTATGGTATCTATACTATCACATTTAGATGTTATGATCTGCTAACTCTTCAAGCATTTTCTTTCGAGTGTCTATAGCACCTTGCACATATCCTGATCTAGATTCCCAGGTTTGTCCACCTTCGATACCTTTTTTAGGATTGATACATTGCTCATTGCCGAACCTATTACACACCAAACCAGCAAGATCTAATTCACTACTGTCATAAGATGCAGCTGTGCCTCTAAAGATATGCTGCCCATTAATCCATGTAGCACCACACTTCTCACATTCTGATCTACTCATAGTCAGATCGGAGACTTCCTTATTACTTTCCATAGGTTTTAAAGTGATGTAAAAAACTTGTTTTGGGAAATCCCAATTCCTTTTCTAATTTTCTTCTAATGAAAAAAGTGCGGAACAGGATAATATGCCAGCGTATTTCTAAATCTACAAATGCAAATAACTGCATAGTAGATTCAACGCCTGCGTATGCAACCATACAGACTAAGATTGCAATTGTTAAGTAGAATGCCAACATAGTATCAAGGGGATACAAATGAAGTATAATACTATTTACCCAAATTGTCAGTTACAATGTATTACGATGTTAGCAATTCCAAGCTCTCAGTTTCTGCACTTCCATTTGCGACGGGCTTTCCGTAAACGACTGTCTGGATCTTTAGCAGCTTTCGGCCACATTTTCATTTGTCCTTTACTACGAGCACAGTAAGAGTCTTTTCGTTTACCACCTTCAGGTTGAGGAGGTTTGATGTCTTGGCCTTGAGCACGTAAGGATGCACGACCTTTGTCATTTAAACCGCCTTCAGGGTTCTGACCTTCTTTTCTTGTCCAGGCTGCTCCTTCTGTTAGTTGCAAATATTCGCCAAAAGAATACATTATTCTCTAACCTCAGGATTTTTAGGGCAATTGGATTCATGCTTTTTGATCCACGCATCAGGTCTATGATGACCTTTAGGTGAAGTCAATCCGCAATACTTACAAGTTTTTACTACCATATCATCCTCCAACAAAGTTGCCAAATGACATCATAGATTCTTTCGCATCCTTTGCATCCTTTTTGGCATATCCCTTAGGTGCAGGATTATCTTTAGTGTGAAGTTTCATCAATTTCTTGTCACTATCAAGAGCCAACTCAATAGGTGACTTTTCCTGAAGATTTACTTCTTCTTTTTTAAGACCCAATCTACCCAACAAAGATTTTTTCTTAGGTTTGATGTTGGCACCCATCGCATTCAATCTGCTAGTAGCAGTGCCAGACTTTTGCTTTGATGCCTTCTGACGCTTGGAGTAATCCATATAGGACTCACCCTTCTTCAGTTTTTTGGGATCTTCTTTGGGTTTTGCTGCATCAGCACGATCTTCACGAGCACGAGCATTAGCACCAGGACCACCTAGTTTTTTATCCTTCTCAGGATCAGGATGCCAATAGTCACCACGCTCAGTAATTACTTCTTCTTTTGTCAAACGTGCTTTACGTTTTGCTGCTGCCTTGGCAAGGATTCTTGCACGAGCATCATCCTGATCCTTCTTGGGGATAGGAGTTACAGCACCAACTTTCTGATCAACATCACCAGGGGCATAACCCTCAGTCTTAGTTGCTTTCTTTCTGCGATTCATTTCCTTCGTCACTCTCTTCAACATGAATTGATTAGAGGGAAGACTCTGGTCAGCACCACTGACTTGCTTATGCAACGCTGCCAGTTTCTCATCAGACTGCTTACCCATCTTGGCATCTTCTTTGATGGCACCTTCACCATGCTTGGCACGGATATCTGCTTTCACTTTTTCAAGTGCAGACATACCATCATATTTTGGTTTTTTCTTACCAAATGTATTCGGTGTGTTACTAACTGGTTTGTTGTAACGTTGGTTGCCACCAACACCACCACGCTCCATGCGTCTGTCTTTGAGACCGTCCGATCCCTCTTCGTGCATTTGTGAAAAACTTTTCATTGGATCAACCTGATACTTGGACTTCGTTGATATACATGGTCATGCCATTAGTGCTATCACCCTTTGCCTGAATCTTGATGCTGTTAGCAACAGTAGCGGCACCTGCAAAAGCAGCACTGGCAGACTGGTCGGAAGTGACTGTAATAGTTGTGTTAGTAACAGCAGTTACTTCAACATGAGTTACGTTGTAAGCAGCAGTATCACCACCTGTGAGAGTAACGTAATCACCAACCACGAAAGGATGAGCGGGAGTGCCACCACCACCAACAGTCAGCACACAGGGACTAGCAGCAGTTGCATCAATAATGTTTGCTTTCTTAGGTTTGGCAAGTTTGAAGATTTCAGCACCATTGACGGGCATATGGACCACCAGGTCCGTCGTTATATCAGGAGCACCACCCCATGAAAAATGATTGCTATGACTATCAGTATTGATAAATCTGTAATATCCAGTTTTCACTGTATATGCAGCAGTTGTTTGAGCAGTATCACTATTATCAGTGAGACTACCCAAATCCTGCACGGGTACGGTTACATTTGATGCCATGGTGATTGATTACTCCTACGATTCTATTTATCTTGTTGTTGTTTTAAAAACTTGGCGAGATCTGCTGTGCTACCCACAAACATTGTGTTATTAGTAGTATTGACTTCCTTAGTTTTCTTGGGGTTTTCAATCTCAGAAACCTTCTTCTGAAGATCAATTAGTTTGTCAGCAACATCACCCACATGTTTGATCAGCTGACCAGCAACTTCAAATGCTCTTGGTTGATCTGACTCTTGTGCTAATTCTAAAATACCATCAACCGCCTCTTGACCTTTTTCGATCAGAGAATAAAGATTGCCACGAGTATACTCGTAGTCTTTCTTCAACTGCTCTTTGGTTGAAGTAATAAACACTTCAGGTTTTTCGATTGGTGCTGGGTCAGCAGGAACTATAGAAGTTTCAATATCAAGGGCATCCTCAATACCATCAAATTTCTTCGTCTTGTCCTGTGACGGGGTTGTATTGTTTTGCATCGACATAGTTGCTAGTCATTTCATTAAAACCGAAGTCATCGCCAGGATCTGAGGATAACGGATCTGGTTGGACCGTATAACGAACCTCTCTTGGAGCGGATGTATCCACTTTAGTAGAGTAATCTACAATTGCTTTTTTAATAACTTCGTTAGTCGAATCATTAACAGGACCATACAAATAGGTCTTAGCAACAAATTGAAGAGTATAAATCAAAGTGCGACGGGTATCATAATCACCTTCATATTCATCATCATATGAAACAGAAGTAAGAGTTACAGGATAGTCTTTTTTATCACCCAAATCAGGCACAAGTGTCATAGTGATATTGAAACTTGGTTGGAAATAAGGAAGAATCTGCTCCAGTATTTGCAAAGAGTCGTCTTGATTTTTTGCAAGAATTGCAAGCTCAAAATTAATATTATATGGGATTGGGGCAAACATTTTAATCTGCTTGCCTTCAGAAGTAGTATTCCTAATATATTGTGTGGGTGATACTTTTCTAGTAGCATCATACGAGATACCATTGATCTCAAATGAGATCCTAGGTAACGTAATCTGCACTTGATCCTTCTCCGTCAAATCACCCACTTGGCGAAGACGTGCAAGAAACTTTTGCTTTGGTCCATATGCCAGAGGCACCTTCATCACTTCAACAACTTCTCCTGAAGAATCGGTGCGTCGTAGCTCAATATTGTTGAATAGGGTACCAAACCCCACAACAGTTTTCTTTATAATCTCGTGATATGAATAATTTCCTAACATTAGTCTGCGTTACCAAATTCGCCAAATGGGTTTGTTTCTGTGAAGTCGATAAGATTATCAGACTGTATTTCAATATTGTAGTTTTGATCTACAGTATCGGACAGATTTGTATTATTTAGGGTGTTGTATGACTCAGGACTCCAGAGAGCACCAGAAGTTATACCCTTTACGGTTTCACCTGTATTGAAAGTGCCTGTCCTATTAATCACTTGAAGCTCTCTAGTTGCAGAGTTCCAGGACTTGACTTCTGCTCTATTGTCTTTTGGTGAGTAGTCAAATGTGGCAGTTGGAGCACTAGTGTAACCACTACCACCAGCTGTAATAGTGATACCAGTAACAATACCTGAAGCCGAGACTGTTGTTGTTGCTGTGGCACCTGTACCGCCCCCTCCACTAATTGTAACTGATGGTGGTAAACTGCTATTATAATATTGACCCCCATCCGTGATGGCAATACCACTCACGGCATCTCCAGTCAATGTTGCAGTACCAAATGCTCTATATAGATCTCCAACAATCTCTTCACCAACAGTGAAATCTCCTGACCCACCAGGATCCATTATTAATTTAATGGACGCTGCAAAATTAGTTTGAATGGCATCAATTTCTACGACACCTGTATCAATATCCTCGTCACTATATTCAAACAGCTCACAACGAAGACCCCAAGTATATACCTTACCCAACTGAAAGAAGGGCACTTCATGCTCAACAAATTGAATCTCGAATGTCTTACCTACCAGAGGGAAGTGAATTAGATCACCCTCGTTAGGTCTACCTTCTACAATAAGGGTGGTATTATCATCCACTGCCTGAGTAAATCTAGTGCGAGAGATGATGAATGTAACTTGATCAGAAATTCTTACTCCAAACTTACTAAACATATCTCCATCACCACGGAAACCAGTGGCATCTTCTAGATATGCTTCAATTAAAAATGCGTCATTAAATTGAGACAATGTATCTTCAGTAAAGATAGTGTCTTCTTTAACTAGAGTCCTTGGCACATAATAGACGTTTTTTCCAAACATCTTAATCTGCTCGATGACCAGTGCCTCAGTAAGGTCCTGCTCACCTGTAGTGCCTTGAGTGAAATAAGGATTAAGTGCCATATCAGCCAATCATGTCCAGTGGTGGTAATTCCCATTGCGTACGCAATTGCTCATCAAGGATCTTTAATTCCTCAACAGCATCGTTATAAATCATCTCACCATTCAATGTGATTCCCCCTGGCATTTGCACACCAGAAAACTTAGTGAGATTCTGTCCCCACTGCTTCTTAACTTTCGCAGTAGTATAATCTTTAATCCACAATTGATTATAAATTTCAGTCCATGTATTTGGATCTAAAGCACGCCATGCTTTAATTACAATATACTGATCTACAATCGCATCTTCTGGCCAACTCCAGTCAATATAAAGACGATCCTGCACAGCATGATACCGAATAGGACTCATGCCCTCAAGCAAGAAATCAATTGTAGATAGATGCGACTGGATCATATAATAATGATAAAATTGTGTAGATGTAAAATCATACAAGTCATTCAATCTCATCTGATATCTAATATCAAAGATGTTAGAAGATCCCTTATCACTGTATGAAAACAGACCTTCTACCGAAAGAATATGATCTGGGATTTCAATGTATGTATTGTTTTCTATCCAGGCATCATTTCCCGCTGATGAGGTTGATCCTGCAGTAGTTTTCGATCTATCAATCACATCCTGTGTGATCTGATGTTTCAAATAGACACGCTCGCATCCATCATAATGAAACTGTTGGAATTTTTGCAATGAATAATCCACTGCATCATCCAATTGATCATCAGAAACATTGATTTCAATCACAGGGTCGCCTAGGCGACGTTTCACATATGATTTTAATTCTGCTTTAGAAGTTAGAGTTGCCATTGGTTATCAGAGAGCAGCGATACGGGTCTGGAAGTCAGCAAAGTCTGCCGAAGCAGCAACTGTTGCTTTGAGAGTTGCTAATGTAATTGTCTCTGCTTGAAGTGCAGAGTCAGCAGTTGCACCTTGTGCAGCAGTAGCATAATCAGTAGAAGCAGTTGCAGCGGCAGTACCCAGAGTAGGTAGGTTAGTAAGATCATTGTAAGATCCAGTGGTTGCTACGGTTGCCAGATCACCTGGTTGTGTAGCAGTGTCTGCCAAACCACCCTGTGCAGCAGTTGCATATGCAGTTGCATCAGTGGTGGCAGCAGTGCCGAGACCCAGAGCATTGATACCCGCTGTTACGCGAGCATCGGCACGACCATCGGTGAAGTAGAGGTTAGTGCTTCCCTCAGTAATACCATCCGAGTCAGGTGTGGTATAAGAGAAGACGCCAGTGCCAGGAGTGTAAGACAGATCACCAGTGGCACTTACAGCACCACGAGCATCAGCAGTCTTAAAGGTGGTTACACTAAATGCACCAGTGCTAGCATTATAAGCGAGATCGCCACCAGCACTAAATGCACCCCTAGCGCGAGCGTTGGTAAAGAAGATGTTTGTGGATCCTTCTGTGACATTATCAGTATTGATATCAGATTGAGTAACAGAAAGAGTGCCTGTATTTAACTCAATACCATTGCCATACGTGAAGTGTGTTCTCGTGCGAGCAGCAGTGGTGAATAGAGCAGTAGATCCTTCTGTGATGTTGTCAGTGTTGATGTCACCCTGAGTTGCACTCAGTGTCAGGATATTACCTGCATCATCATATGTAGCAGTGATACCAGTGCCACCTGTGATCAGAGCAGCAACACGATCATCAACTCTCTCATTAGTGAAGTAGAGGTTGCTGGTGCCTTCTGCCAGAGCATCAGTATCATGGTTAGCGATACTACCAACTTGTGACTCGAAGAATGTCAACGCACCAGTAACATTCAAGTTACCTTGGACTTCAAAGTTAGTGGTTGATCGGAAGTTAGCAACCGTCAGTCTATTAGTAGATGGATTATATGTAAGGTTTGTGGAGTCAGTGCGGATCTCAGTGTGTCCATTATTCGTGGAAACGAATGTAGGATAGTAAGTAAGGTTAGATGTTGTAGTGTCAGTAATATCAGCAAGGTCTGACTTGTCAGCAGTACCTGTTAGGTCACCAGTTACATTACCAGTGATCTGTCCAGTAACACCCAGTGTGCCACCCATGGTGGTGTTGTTAGTAACATCAAGACTTGCAAGAGTGCTAAGACCAGTGATCTCAGCGTTACCCGTTGTGGAGTTAAGTGTAATCTTGTCAGTGCCGCTACCATTCTGCAACTTGAGAGTCTTACTAGCACCACGGAGGACAAGGTTGTCCTTAAACAGTGAGGTGCTATCGACAGTCAGGGTGCCATCTAGTTGCTGATTGCCATCAACATTAAGATCAGAATCAAAGTCTACATTCTGAGTAACATTCAGAGTGTCATCAATGATGACTCTACCTGCAACATCCAGGGTGCCTTCAATATCAGTATTACCAGTAGATCCAGAAACAATAAACTTATTAGTGTTAACGATAATAGATCCACCAACGTTGACGTTAGAAGTCGTGTTGATAGTTGAAATATTAGCAGTTGTGCCTGAGAATATTGATGCTGTGATTGTGCCGTCTGCAGTGATGTTACCTGTAGCACCGAAGAAGGTAATGGTTTCATTCTGGTCAGGACCAACAAAGATGTCTTCACCGAAGAAGGAGTCTTCATAGACTGCCACACCACCGTTAGGCACCATGATTGCACAGTTGCCAGTAAGACGAGATGCAGTCTCATTCTTAGTGAATTCAACACGACCACGGAATTCCTGGTTACCTTTCTGGACGACGTTACCATCTACCTCAAAGTTACCATAGATCTGCATGTCTCCACCAATTGCCAGATCCTGAGCAACTGATATACCACCTGCAACTTGCAGAGCACCAGAGGCAGAGAAGTTAGATCCAGTAGATGTATTAGTGGTGTCAGTGATACTAACAATATCACCCAGTGTAGATGTGCCAGAGACATCAGCGTTACCGTTGATGTCAACATTATCATTGATAGTTGTCAGACCTTCAATCTGAGTTGTGCCAGCAATAAAGGTATTACCGTTGTCGGTGTCAACAGTAAATCTGTCAACCAGAGAAGATCTAATGACAAAGTTTTCGTTAGTGGCATCAACCAGAAGGGTGTCATTGATAGTTGTCTGATCACTAACAACCAATGTGCCACTGACTGTAGCATTATCTGTGATGTTAACAGTGCCACCAGAAGAGTCAAGGACAAGGTTACCAGCAGTGGTGTCAATCTCGTTGGATGCAGCAACACCAATCCTCACAGAGTCGGCAGTGATGTCTGTAGAGGTGATTGCAGCGGTAAATGTAGATGTAGCGTTGACCGTTAATGTATCAGCGTTTGAATTACCAAGAGTAGAGTTGCCATCAACTGTCAGGTTATTACTAACAGCAAGACTAGCAGTGACAGCGACGTTGTTGGCAGATGAGTCAAGGACTAGCGATCCACCATTTGCAAAAATTGCTCTGCTACCTTGGGTAGTGCCAAGACGGAGATCGTTAACGTGGATTCCATCGTTGGCAGTAATGCGTTGATTTGCAGTGACAGTGCCTGTAATAGTATGAGCATCGTCAGCAGCATCACCGATAGTTGCACTACCGTCAACTGTCAGATTGCCATCGATCTGAGTATTTCCATCAACATTAAGGTTGCCGTCAATGTCAGCATTGTCTGTGATGTTAACAGTGCCGCCAGCAGAATCAATAATCAGATTGCCAGAAGTGGTGCCAATTTCATTTGCAGCGTCTGTGCCAATCTTCAAGTTACGGATGTTTGCTCTCTCAGCAACAGTGAGTGCTTGGTTAAACTGGACTACACCAGTTACTACATGTGAGTCACTAGCAGCATTACCAACCGTCGTATTACCATTTACACCAAAGGTGCCAGCAACAAATGTATTACCTGTTTGTGCATCAACAGTGAATGTGGTAGAGACAGCGAAGTCATCGGTTACATCCAGTGTGCCTGTGATGTCAACGTTGCCACTAATTTCAGCATTTCTAGTCAGATAGAAATCTTGACCGACTCTCAGATCAATACCGATACCAGCACCACCACCAACAATCAGAGTACCTGATGAGGCATTCGTGGAATTCGTTGTATCGAAGAGTTTTACCGATCCAGCATCAATACCCGATCTAGTCCCTGAGAATGCCTCAGAAGCGTTTGTAGCACCGTTGTAGAAGGCATAACGACCTGCTGAGTTATCCCAACCATAAAAACCTAGTTTTGCAGATCCATCATAGTATCTAAATTCAACACCACGATCTTTTGCGTCGTCTGATGTAGGTGCAGTGTCTCCACCCAAAGTGATTACAGGATCATCTAGTGTGACAACAGTAGAGTTGACTGTGGTAGTAACACCATTAACAGTCAAGTTACCTTCGATAATAGCATTACCATCAATATCAAAGTTACCGTTGATAGTAACGTTATCAGTAAATGTAGAGACGGAATTAACTGTCAACACATCAGTGTTTGCATCACCGATAGTGGTCAGAGGACCATTGATTGTGAATTGCTCGTTAAAAGTTGCATGACCGTGGACAACAATTGCACCATCAGTAGCATTACCCTGACCAACACGACCGATAGTTGTAAAACCAGATTCACCTAGAATTGAAAATTCAACCGTATCTAAAGTGTTAACTTTACCAACATAGAAATCATCACCAACGTGAAGATCTTGGACAATACCGACACCACCAGAAACTCTCAGGTTAGCACCAGGATCATCAGCAAAGGTTGCATTGTGTGCTGTAGTAGCACCAATATATTGACGATAAAGAATGTCAACATTATTGAGCAATGATGGACGAGTGCGCTCAATACCAGCATCCTTAACTACTAAACGATCATCAAGATAGATATCTCCACCAATGCGAAGATCTTTTTCAATGTTAACACCACCTGCATAGGTAGCATTACCATTAGTGGTAAGAGTGATATCCGATTCAGATGTAGTTGCATCAACTGCAATGTTAGCAGTCCTCTCAAAGGTGTTAAATCCACCAATGTTTAGAGATCCTTCAATATCAGTATTACCATTTGTGGTCAATACATGGAATGTTTGATTGCTACCATTAGTAATTGTAAAATTCTTACCAGTGACATCCATCAGGAAGTCATTATGGAAGACCACATCATCATCGACATCCAACTCAGCATTGAATGTTACGTTGCTATCAACATTAAGAGTTGAATCAAAGTCAACACCTTGGACTACATGTAGTGTCCCTTGGACATCAGTATTACCGTTATCAGAATCAACAGTAAACTTATTGACTGATCCAGCAGTGCGGATAATAAATTCTTTGTTATCAGCAGTGATGATGAGATTATCTGTAATCTCAGTCTCAAGTTGAATATCCAGGGTGCCTTCGATAACAGTGTTACCAGTTGCACTCTCGATAGTAAACTTATCAGTAGTATTGTTTCTAACAGCGAAGTTGGCATCAATGTCAACTGTGCCGTCAATCTCAACGTTACCAAGAAGGTGAGTCGTGCCACCGACGTTAAGATTTTCGGAGATACCTGTGCCACCAGTCACCACCAGGGTGCCAGTTGTAGGTGTCTTCCAAGTAGAAGAAGTATTTGTGGTTAGTCTGAGGTTACCAGCAATGACAGGAGCGTCTGTGCCAGAGTAAACTTCAGTAGCGTTAGTCGCGTTGTAGAGGAACCTATACCCGCCAGTGCCAGACCAAATGTTAGAGTCTGCGTAATCTTCGTCCCAACCATAGAATCCGAATCGCTCTTCACTATCATAATACCTAAATTCGATACCACGGTCTTTGTTATCATCTGCAACAAGAGTATCCTCACCACCCAAAGTGATGATCGGATCCTGCACTGTCATTGTCACCGAGTTTACGGTGGTTGTAGTGCCGTCAACTTGGAGATCACCGCGAATGATCATTAGACCAGTTGCAGCATCATCATCGCCTGGATCCAGAATCATCGTAGAGTTTACACTACTCAGAGTATTCTGCTGGAAGCGATATCCTTCAACGTTAACAAAGTAAGCAGCATCAGTGCTAGAGATTGTGATCTCATTGTCAGCAGTGATGTTAATATTTGCAGTGCCACCAGCATTAGCGTTGTTGGCAGTGATATTCATGTTGCGGTTATCCGCCTCATCAACTTCCAAGTGGAAGTCTACATTGCCCGAGGTCCGCTTAATGAACTGGTTGGTTTTTGTAACGTCAAGAGTAATATTACCAGAGATGGTAGTATCGAGGTTAATGTCAATAAGACCAGTAAGACTCGATCCCCAGTTTGCGTCACCGTTACCGTTAGGGTCATCAGCAGCAACAGCAGGATAGGAATTGCCCTGATCCAGAATCCCAGGCTGGAAAGGATACTCAGTAGTATCGTAACCAGTGACACGGAATACGCTACCTCCTGTCCTGTTATTAACATTAACGTGGTTAATGGCGGTAATGCCATGATAAGCATTATCAGTCGTCCTTTCGGGGTCAAGCTCAAAGGTCTCCGTTGCGTTTTGGTCGGTAAACATGAGACGACCCAACGATTGCAGTTGGGAATTCTCTACCGCATTTTCGGCGATTGTAACGTGACCATTTGCGTCTACGTCAAAATCTTCCTGGTCGAAACTCGCAATACCCTTTTGCTCGACGCCATCAGTACCCAGGTCTCTCCATCCACCCTGATCGTCGTTATCTCCGTTTTGGGTGTTATGTGATGGCTCACCAAGTCCTGCTGGGATGTCCCGAATAGCTGCCTGATATGTCCTACCATTGCTAGCAATAATCTTGCTGAATCTAGGATATACAACAGCATTACCGTAAACGGTGAAAGTCGTGCCATCCTTCGCTCCCTGTGTTGCCGTAGCAATTGGTGAAGTATTAGCATAAATGAGACGACCATATCTGTCAACTTCCAAGTTGACCGTGTTGACCGTTTCGGCACCAGTTGTTGCTGAGATTTTTGGATCTACTAAAGGATCCATTGCTGTGATTGGGTTGTACTTACCCACCACAACTGTAGTATCTGCTAGGTCAACAAATGGGTTAGATGCCTGAGCATTACCATTCTGGACAATAACACGACCACTACCACCAGTAATAGTCCTAGAAACAATATTACCTTCCGCTTGGCGAGACAACATACCAAACGTAGTCATCGATGCCAGTGATGTTAAATCACTATCCAATGGTTGTGCGTCAGCAATACCAAAATCGGTGAGAGTAGATGGACTATCTGCATCAATAATACGACCACGGGAATCCACCGTGATACGAGTATATGTGCCAGTTGCATCTAGGTCGAGTGGATCGTAGTGGGGAAGTGCCACCACATAATTCAATTCTGCAGTAATAGTGAGGTTTGAGGATCCATCAAACGTGCCACTACCAGACATGTCGCCACCCAATTGGATCTGGCGAGCATTAGCAAGACGGGTTGCAGTTGCTGAATTACCAACCAATGATCCAGTAATGGCACCTGCTTCAAAGTTACCATCAGCATCTCTCTTAACAAGAGTATTTGCAGTATTTGATTCAGTTTCAAGTGGTCTCTCATATCGAAGAGAGTTCCATGCAGTGACACCATCACCGATCTTGATACGCGAAGTATCAATCTCAATTCCCAATTCTCCTTGAGCAAGAATAGGATTGACGTTTGCCCACTGCTGGGCACCGTCACGTCTTAATTGGATTCTATTTGCCATTTGATTATAAGGATCCTAGCAACCGACAACAGTCTTTCTTGTTTATTTATGCCATTAAAAAACCCCCTTACGGGGGATGCAGATTTATTCTGCAGCAGGAGTCTCTTCCTCTTCAGTCTCGTCAGATGAAGGGGGGGAAAGATACTCAAGAGTTTCAATCGCTCCAAGCAATTTGAGAGCGGTGGCTTCATTATCTTTGATCTTTTTCGAGAGCTCTTGATTCTCACGAATAATATTTTGATACCGTGTTTGGAATTGCTCTAGCAATTCTTCCTGAGAAGCAGTTTCAGTCACATCAGCAGTCATGTTATTCTCCTTTAATTAATGATTTCAATAACGTTTTAATTTCCGACAAGTCAGATTTTAGTCCATCTACGTCTCCTTGTAAAGCCTCAAACTTCTCATCTTTCTTTTGCCGCTTACGATAAGCAGACATATATTCCTCATACTGAGTTTTATTACAATTTACAATAGCATTTGAAGATGGATCCCTATACCACCCGTCTCTTCCCTTAACTGGGATTAGATCGGGTGAGTAAGGTTTAATATGATCTGTAGAGTCTTGGGGGCTTGACATAGTAACTAATAATAATTATAATCAACCTTGTGAGCGTTGAGAAACAGAGTACTTAAGTAGCTAGAGCAATTGCTCTAAGGTCTGCAATTAATGGTACTCGTGCTTGGTTTTTAGATTTCATCACAATCTTTAATTGGAATGCATTGAAGTTTAAACCTTTCTTCTCATAAGCATAATCTTTCCAGAGATATTCATCTGTAGGAGTAGAATCATACTGTTGATTTTGTGTAGATAAAGGTTCTCCAACCAATTCCCAACCAAGAGTATTGGGATCTGCAGTATCACCTGCTTTGAATGCTCTAAAGTAAACTCTTACCTCAGTAGCAGGATGACGAGTGATTTGGAAATCAACTTTTAGAGATCTTGCTTCACTGCCCAAACGTGCTAGACGTGTGATATATACTGCATCATTCTGATCACCTGTAGGTAGAGTAGAAACATCTTGTGTCCTATCAATGAGTCCCTGTTGACCATAAGCAGCTGGACCACCTGGCCAATAGTTGATTCTATTAGTTGTAGTAATCAATGACAATCTGTCAAGGTCAATACAAGGGGACAAAGAAGATTTTTCGGTTGTTAATTGAATTGCCATAGTCAAAGACTTATTGCCACCCAACTTATTCTCTTCATTAATCTTAGAAGCTACCATTTGCGGAGATGCAAAAGCATTTTCTTCATTAAGGACAACATCTAAGAATTGACCATTATTGATAAAGGAGCTCTGATCGCGAGGAGCAGATCCACCTTCACCACCACCCTCACCAACTGACGTTGCCGTAGTAGTATTTACACGAGCAGTAATCTCAGTTTCTGGTAAAACCATGGTTGAAACTGTTGGTGTTAAAGTTTCAAATTGGACATTTTGAGATCCAAATACTGCTCCACCACCACCACGAATACCATTAGTTGCAACATGATCGACTGCTAGCATATAAGTATCAATCCATGGGCACTCAATTCTTTCGTGGACTTTATTAATTTCCACTAGTGGAATGCCATCTAAGTTATAGCATTCAACAATAGCGCCAGATGCATGAGTAGTATCTACAGTAGCATTTGAACCTCTACCACTTGTAGCAACAGTAATTACTTGACCGTTAGTAGAAATTGCAGAGTATTGAATGATCTCATCGTCAATTTTCAAATAACCAGGATTCAAGTTTCCAGTGGCGGATCCACCAATAATTGTATGGAATTGTGATGCATCTTGGACTTGAATTGAAGTTACCCCTGCAGATAAGGATGAAGTCAATTGGGTGTTGGGCACTTCGGAGATAACTCCTTCAACCTCAACATTATTGGTCCGTTGATGCATGCCATGATTTCTATGGAAGACTGCAACTTCCTTATCATCCGCAGAATAAGAAGGTGATTGTGTTGGGAATGCAGTGTAAGAGTCTCCTGAATATGTGATACTGGTAATTGTTGCAGACGTGCCGCCTGGATTTGTCAATGTATCTGATGCATCAAAAGAATATGTCAGATAGTTGAGGGTCAATGTATTGCTGCTTGCATCATAAGCAGTTACAGTGCCTTGAGATCCAGAAGTAGATCCACTTACAACATCACCAACTTCAAACACTCCATTGAAGATAGCAGACAATACGAATACGCCTACTGATTGTGAGGATGCCAAACCTTGGAAAGGCACTGAGTTAGCATCAAGGAAACCTGAAGTGAAGGTGCCTGTGATGTCCGTAATTGTAAGTTTTTGGGGATCGGAAACTGCATCAAACTCAGTGATTGTGCCCGTTGCTCCAGATGGACTCTGGACAACTCTTGCACCAATAGTAAAGTTATAAGTTTCACCAACAGAAAGTAGTAACTGTTGCTTTGGTTTAATTGTGAGAATAGGATTCTCAATCATATTGTGGATACCACCATTACCTTTACCAAGATCTGCATTATTGACAATTGCAGTACCAAGAGTAGAAGTAAACTCTGCACGATACACATTAAACTTCATATCTTCATACTGGTCAGCAGTCCAGGTAGAAGCGTTTTGTGACTTGAAGAGCACACCAGCATAGGGTTGCTCAGAGATCGTCCTTGTGCCAGATACATCGATGTCACCCATTCTGGAGATCCAGCAGTTGTATTCGTTGGAGTCAGACAGAAGCACGAAGCAGTATTCCGTTGACTGCTTGATATAAACAGGCGATCTAAATGTAAACCTAGTTGGGACTGCTGCGTTATCTGACAACTCAACCTGACTTGGATCGATGGTAATATCAGAGAAAGGTAGAATATCCTTAGTTGGATATCCATTTTCCATAGTCCTAATCTGCATAGAGATAGGAATATTTGCATCTTTTGTCTTAAAGAAGCAATCAATACCTGTTAGGAATACACCGCCTTCTTCATCAATAATGAAAGATTGTGCAAGAGGGTCATACCAACCAATCTGACGTGTTTCAGTCCTGGTTGTGATAACCGTGCGAGCATCATTAACAGTATCTCTAACCAACTCAGCATTACGGACTGCAAGAATATTTTCTCTAACAGTGCGAAGTGTGCCTACAGCACTATATGTAGTGTCCGCAGATGAAGTCACTTCATCATTTGCTCTACTATTGGTGGGCGATGTAGTGAATCTAAAGGTCCTTGTGCCTGTTGCCCAACGGGGATTTGAATCATTACCAGGATTAGGAATGAAGAATGATCCACGGAAGTTGCCGATATTATCGGTCAGCAAACGACGGTCTTTGATTACAGCACGAGCACCTGAAGTTTCTCCAACTAGCACTTCACCCGTTTGCATATTGCCAAAGTAGTTTGGATTGACAGTTTCTGCCAATACTCCAGTATCAATATTTACAAATGGTGTTGTAGATGCATAAGATTCTGCAAGGACTGCTGCTCCAGTGCCGTAGGGGTCGGTCTTATATGCATCATTTGCAGCTGCTACTTTAAATCTACATCCTGAATTTTGACCAACAACAGTTTCACCCACAACAAATGGAGTCTCGTTCGCACGAGGATCTGCAGTTGAGGACTTAGTTAACTCAATAACTTTAGGTGTAATGTAATTAGTAACATTTACGCCATCGAAGAATGCATAAATTCTTGTGCGAGGCTTCATACGATCTGTATTGAAAGATACGTTTCTGGATCTGATCCAGGGGATTGCTGTTTGTGACAGCTCGGTATCTCCCAGTGATTTACGCTCAACCTTGGGCACAACTCTAGTCCTTACACCCTGACGTGCTTGGTTATTAACAACCCTCCAGGTACGTCTATCATGGACGAAGAGTGGTTGACGACCCTGACCATGACCCAAACGACCTAATCTACGACCACCAGCGGCAAAACTACCAGATCTATTTCTTGTCTGAGTCCGTGAGATAAGAGACTGTCCAGTCCAGTTTGTCCTCCAAGATCCCCATTGAATAGGAGCAAAACCATTCTGGTCAATCTGCAGGTCTCTAGCAACGGCAGAGAAGTCACCTTCAACGTTTTCTACACGAGCAGGAAGACGCTTGATATCAATCCAGTCATCAGATGCAGGTGATAGATCAATACGACCAATGAAAGTAAAGACATTAAATGGGTTAACATTTTCAGTCCTAGATGCATATGGTTGAGTAATAATTTGAAGATCGGTATATGGTAGCAACACCATATTGCCAATAGTCTTCACAACATTAGAAGAAGAAGCTAGATTGAGTTGTAGTGGGACGTTAGTTGTATAGTGTGATGGACGTAAGAAACCTTCTTTAAAGTCCATTGAGCACTTATAGTCAACGTTGAGGACATCACCGATAGTGTGATCAGTAAAATCATCTACAACGTAACCATTCTTCAAACGGTCAAATCCATTATCATCGTAGGTCTTAGTATTTTCTGCTTGAGATTCAAGCAATGATAGGGAGGTATAATATTCAACGTGAGAAAGACGAGTCTCAAGATCCCCAATATCTTTCATCGTATAACGACGAATAATTTCGGGATAAATGATGATATCACGATCAACATCATAAGTATATGCTCTACATTCTAGTTGTGCCAAGAGCATTGCACTTTGAATGTTATCTGGAGGTGGCATATCTTCTGAAGATACACCTTTACTAATCTTCAATTCATTTTCATGTGTTAGATAAATTTTATCAGCACGAGGAAGATAGTAGGTATAATCCATACGGATTTCAGTTGCTACCTTAGGAATATCGAAGATGGTAGATCCACCAGCACCACCAGAGGTATCGAATTGACGAGCACCAAAGTCCAGAGAAGCACAATTCACATAGTAAGGTGCTGTGATAGTACCCGATCCAGATGCCAATTCACCAACACCAGGACGGAAATCGACTTGATCTCTCAAGTAGTTAATAGATCCATCTAACTTATATTTTGGAATATCTTTGAATGCAATGCCAGTATAAGATTGGTTTGAGAAATAATCACCCGAAGATTCATGCACAAAGTAGTCAAAGATAACTAGCAGTTTACGAATTGGAGGTGTATACTGAGGCAGTCTCAGCATTTTACATACATCATAGAAGTGTGCTTTCTGTCCCGATTCCAATTCGTACTGAGTAGTTACAACTTTACTTCCCTTAGATACGGATCCCTCAGCATCATCTACAATTGCAACTAGTGGGACGCCATCATCATCCACACCATCAATAGTCTCGCCAGGTAAGAATGGAATTTCATTCAACTGCACAACATATAATTTAAGAGTGCTGTTGATGAATTGAATAACACGCCCACGAGCACCAGATGTTTTACCTACAACTACACTACCATTATCGAAGAAGGTGGACTCAGTAAGTGTTAGGAAAGGTGGCTCTGCATCAGAATCATTCTCAGATTCATATACTGCTTGAATATTGTAAACATCATTCAGTGCAAATGAGATCTCGTCATCTTCAATACGAGTGCCATACAAGTTACCATATGCCAAACCATACTTTTGTTGGTCATTATTGATACTTGTGCGAATGACCTTCATTGCACGCATCTTAGATGCAGTTTTAATTTTCTTAGAAACAATATTCTTAGAAACTAGAGCAGTCAATTTAACAGTATTAACATTTGCCAAACCATCAATAGTGATGGACTGTCTATCGGCACCAAAACTAACTGTTAGTGACCCTGCATCATTCATCGCATCGATGTCTAGGTTTTGTCCTACACTATATGCAGATCCAGATTGACCAAGAATAGTTAAAATATAGTTTTCATTGTCTAATGATGCAAACTGCTCAGATTCTGGCAGGGATACAGTAACACCACCAGACACAACCGTTTTATTAGTGAATGTGCGATATACAAAGAATGATTCGTCAGAGATAGATCTCATCGAAACGCGAGGTGCGTCAATAGTGAGCTCACCATTCTGGTAGTCCTTCTGGAATACAAAAGGACGCATTCTGACTAGAGTGCCATATTCGCCATCAGCAACAGTACCTTTACTCAAGGTAGTATCAATTTCTGCAGTCTGTAATAGGGAATCAAAAATAGTATCAGCAGCACCTGTTGCAGAGTTTCCTGTAATAGTTGAGATTGATGTTGGATCAACTCTTTCGATTCTTAAACTATTTTCACCTTCTGCTGTAGTATTTGTGGCAGTAATGACATCACCAGGACGCAAATCTTGAATAAATTTGGTGCGGAAACCAGTGATTCTTTGGTCGGTGGCAGAATCAATAGTTACTGTAGATGCTTCAATTTCTTTCTGGTCATTAAGTAACCAGTTAGCACCAAAGATAACTACATTACTAGAATTTCTACCATAGCAAGATCTAGTATCTGCCAAGTTATAAGTATGTGCTGCCTCAAGAGTACCGATAACACGACCATCTCTTTCCATCACCTCGCCATTGATAAATGTCCCTGACACTTGCTCAAGCTTACAATTAGTACCACTGCCAGCATCTGCAACAAAACCGCGAGCATTTGAGGTGCGACCTTTCAGCACATCTCCAACTGATACTGAGTTATTTCCTGACGCAAAGTTAATTGCAGTAAACATCTGAGCATCAAAGATCCACAGATCATATGTAGTATCTGTGTCAATTTGAATTTGAGCAATTCTAGTTCTACCAATCATTCTACCTGTAGTTGTATTAGTAGAATTCAGAGTCCAATCATCATACAATTCAATTACTTGATATGCAGATGTAACTCCCTCTCCAGTTAGATTGGGCCAACCATAAACATCATATACTTTAATGAAGTTTCCTAAACGGAATGAGATAATACCATTTTGGACTCCTTCAAAGTCACGGGGTTTGGGGGAATCAATATATTGAGGTGTTAGGAATTCGGTCCTGTATCCTCTTACATATGCCCTACCTGGTGAGATCTCATACGTGATCAAATCATCAGATGGGATATTGCCTTGTGAAGTAGTTTCACCTGGACGATATACACCATTATTGAATCCATCATCCAAACACTCTCTTGCCTTAATGCTGAATGTATCAATTACATAGTCGCCAGATTCTTCATATGTCCTACGAGCAAGAGATCTCTCTAACTCTGAGTACGCTGTATTAGTAACGAATTGCTCAACTTTACTATTGTTGATACGAAGCAATTCGATAAAGTTTTTATCAGTCTCATCATTGATTGCTTTTTTAACCAGTGTTGTTCTGATTCTAAATCTGTGAGATCCTGGAGCAGCATAATTGGATGTGCCTGCTGCATTATCATTAAGTGATGGATCGTCTTCTGGAGTTACAATAGACTCACTAACTTCAAGACCAACTCTGTATGATGGATTATTTGTATACTGCTCTAGAATCAAATACTGAGATGGGACATCAACAAAGTGTCCTCTCATAAAGTATACACCTGCATTAATATATGCAGTTGAAGCCACTGAAGTTGCATCAACAGGTAATAGTTGACCGAATGGTGATCCAACTTCAATCAGAGTTGTGCCAAACGTAATTTCATTCTCAGCAATGATCTGCTCATTTGGCTGGAATGTTGTAATTGTAGATTCCGAAACAGTATCACCAGACTCAATGTATTTTACATACAGGGTGACATATCCTCTAGAGGATTCTGTTGCTGGAATTGAATACAGGACCTTTGCTTTAATGCCTGTAGTCAGACCTTCAATTATTTGACCAGTGAGTTGAGTCCTATATGTCTCAAGATCAATACCCAAGAATGATTGTTGCAAGATCACTGCTTGGACATTTAGATCATATCCCACCTGACCAGGAATAACCATCGCACCTTCTTTAAAGAAGTGCTGACCAATTGACTCTAACTGATTCTGCAGAATCGACTGCATAGTCGTAATTTCGCGAGCCTGAATTGGGTATCCAGGACGGAATAAGACTCTGTAAAAATTCTTATCCTTATCGAAATCATCAAAATAAGGAGAGATATTTAGATTAGTATTCTGGGGCATCTTTTAGAACTCTACTACGATCTTAATGTCTTCGATTTGGTCTCCAGCACGAGTAATCGCGCCTCTATTATCTATGTAAATAACTTCACCCGAATTTGGATCCACTTCTGGATTTGCATATCCATTGGTAAATGCCATGCCAAGATCATACTCAGTATTATTAATAATACGAGTTGATGCTCCAGACACAATTGGGAAGTTGATATCTGGATCGGAAGATGCACCAGATGTTGCACCAACAACAGGGTTACCACCCTGAAACTCAATTAAACTACCAGTGAATTCTGGGAAAATACCGTCAATTCTATTCTGATAATACTTAAGCACCTTAGTGGTAGCATTCCAAGAAATTACACGCCCACGAGCAGTTACTTGCTGACCACCAATTGTGCGAGATTGTGTGATAATCTCATCAGTCTGATAGTTACCTGTAAATGAAGGTGAGAAAATAACGGCTTTAGATGCTGACAGTGTAAGATCTGCAGTTAATTCTACAGTGCCATACTTATTTGGGTTGATCACTAGACCAATACGACGGTAGTCGTTATCAGTTGGGAAGTCTCCACTACCTTCAGCGTAGGTAAACTTCGTGTTGATCATTATACGGAAACCACCCAATTCCGTTTGGGGCGAAGCACCATGTCCTGTGACAGGAGGCACAACTACTTCAACGTTACCACCAGTACCTGTGCCAGCACCAATACCATTGACTTCATCAATAACGACTTTACCGAAGGTATATCCACTACCACCAGAGGTTACAGTTGCCGATACAATACGACCACCATCGACAACTAATGATACTCTTCCACCAACACCATCTCCTTTAATTGAGACGTTTTCATATGTGCCATTGTTATAACCTGCACCAGATGATGCAATAACAACAGTATCAATTTCACCTCCAATAGCATCCGATACCACAGCAGTATCGCTAAGGACAGGCATGTATTCGTTGGAGAAGAATTTCAATACCTGACCAACAGGGATTGTATACATATACTTCCAACGGTAACCATCAGCAGTCGTGATAACTGAAGTGGAGGTGCCAGTAGGCTCAACAGTAGAAGGTTTGCCGTTAGGATCAGAAGGACTTGTCCCGTTATAGATGCACTTATATACTTGGTAAGATGAGTTGACAACATAGAAATCTGCATCATACAGTTTCGTAGCACCTGACGATGCCGTCTTCGTCGAGGAATAATCATGCCTATACATATCATACACATAACCCAAACCACCAGTAGTTTGCTCAGGTGGAATCCAATCGGTACGACGAATGACCTGAATAGTATCATTCGCCAACACTCTCTTCATCGAGATCATGTCGGAATAATCATCCGCAAACTCTTGAAATGAGTCGATAGGATCTGGGGGAGCATTTTCATTATCCCATGGTTGAGGACGACCAATGAAAACATATAGTCGATCTCTAGATGCTCCTGCTAATAGGTCGGACTGTGCAGGGTCGGGACCCTCCAAAGATTTCCGAAATCTTTCCGCAGTAAAGATTCTAAATTGGTCGGTTAGTAATGCCATCTTACAGCAATTGCCTTCTTTCTATTTATAGGGAATTATTCGTCCTCGTTTCTGACGAAATTAGTGTACTCAACTGATATGATGGTTGCAGTTGCAGAGCTGAGGTTGCCCTGCAATGTTTCTCCAACATTCCACTTATATGTAGGATCATTATCAACAATATTATTGACATTCAATATGTATTGATTTGCCTTTTGACCGACTAGTCTCTCAACAACTGTTGCCGTAACACCAGATGTTAGTCCTTGCACAGTCTCAGCAACATTGAATAATGTTGCACTGATATATTCAATAATGATTGTTGCTGTAGCAACATGGGCATCACCATCGCCTAATAGACCTGCCGATTGTATAGTTGCTACCAATTGAGAGGGACTGCCATCATATATTTGGTCGCCAACCTGGAAAAGGGTTGTGTTTTGACCACCAACAGTTTCTTCAATACCATAAAGTGATGATGCAAGTCCACCATCCAAGTTAATTTGATTTTCAAATTCAGTAGCAGTGTTTATGAGATCGGGAATACCGTCACCATACTGCGTTATGCCTTGCTCATCCTCATATGATTCATCATCATCTTCAAATTTTCTATTCAGAATCAAACTATATGGTTCTGTAAAAGCAACAATATCATTACCTTCCGATTCAACTAACTCATGAGGTTGCTGTCCAGTGCCTGATGAAGATGACGATCCTGCAACAAATGCAATCACAGTCGCCTTTTCACCAGATCTTCCAGCATCAATAAATGCCAATTCATCAATTTCAAATGTTACATAAAGTGCTCTTTCAGATTCAAACCAATCATAAACAATAGCAACTCTATTAGTTGAGTTTTCTACTACACGTCTTACTTTATCAGTTACTTGAAAATTATAATTTGTAAGACCAGTAACAGCATCATCTTGTAGATTATCTAAAATTACTTTTTGGTCAAATCTAAAATTAATACCCCTATCAACACCAGTAAATGATGTGGAAGTTTTACCAGTGTATCTAACAATCTCTCTACCAATAAGAAGTTTACCTGATCCAGGAAATGGATCGGTTGTTTCTATATAAATTTCCTCAGAATTTGGAGTTAGATTTTTAAGTAGTCCTGATAAGTTATAAATTGTTGAGTTGAGAGATTGCCTATTTCTAGCCTCTCTAATTAGATCAGTGTCTCTAGTAAAGATAACCTGAGGGGCATTTACATATCCTGATCCCGTGGAAAGGAGATCGATGGTCGTGATAGCACCTAAATTGATAAATGCTTCAGCAGTTGCTCCACTACCCCCACCACCAATAATTTGAATTAGGGGTGGAGTCTCAAAGAATTCACCTGCATTGGTAAGATCGATAGAAGTGACTCTACCAAATCGATTAACTGCAGCAACTCCCCTAGCACCATCTCCACCACCGCCAGAAATGATGAGGTTAATATCGTCTTCAGTGTAATTTTGTCCTTGCTGCTCAATTGATAGTCCAGTAACAGATCCAGTAACGGGTACTATTTCAGATCCAGATCCACCACCACCTCTAACTTCAACTGTAGTATTAAAGTATCCATTACCAGGGACAGTGACTTGGATGTAATCAACACCACCATCATCTTTTAGGAAAACGTTTCCTTTAGCACTACCATTTGAATTTTCATCTACAATATCTAAACGTAGAGGATCATATCCTTCACCAGGATCTAAAATTTCTACAGCAGTAATTTCTCCAAGACTACCTTGAATAATTGGTCGCAATACTGCTTCGCGAATAGGTGTGCCGCTATTTAAAACACGAAGTCTTGGTGGGTCATTTGGATCATATCCAGACCCACTCTCCACCACATAAACATCTCTGACTCCAAAAACACTATTGAAGACAGGAGAAATTACTGCACCACTACCAGGAACTGTACGTGTCATCTATCAAACCACCACTAAGTTACCAACCATGCTGGCATGGATTGTGCATTGATAAACATATGTTGTGCCAGCACTGAGAGTTTGGGGCACTGTCCAATATTGGACTCCAGTTATAGATCCACTAACTCCAGCAGTTACAGAAGCTCCACCATTAGTTTGTCTCAGAGCAAATGGGTGACTAGCTCCAGTTGTGTTATTGAATTTATAAGTGAATCCCCTATAAACATAGATTGTGGGATTATTTCCTGCATCATTAAGACCACCACCTTCAAAAGTATATGCTGAAGATCCGAATGCGCTTACTGTAATTCCAATAGATGCAGATGCACTTGCTTCCCAAGCTTCACTTTGACCGTTAAAAACTACAGTGTCATTATCTGCAGGGTTTGCAATTACAATGCCATTATTGGTAATTGTAAGTGTATTTGAAGTTGCTGCTGTGCTAATTCCTGTCCCACCAGTTATTGCTAAAGTTGAAGTTGATAATGCCGCTGTTGTAGTGCCAGTATCTCCATTAATTGTCCTATAAACCTCTTGCACCACATTGGGTGAGTCATTAGTTACTGTAAGATTTTCTCCATTAATAGCAGTACTGATTCCAGTACCACCAACAATGTTAACTGTAGTTGATGTGGTGCTAGCAGATCTGCTTCCACTATCAGACCCAATGGTAGCAAAAATATTCTGATCAGGATCTCCTAAAGATCCACTCATATTGATTGTTACAACATCACCAGTAATTGATGTTGTAATATTAGTGCCACCTGCAATAGTTAAGGTATCTGTTGCAGCACTTGCAGTTGTAGATCCACTATCTGCATTGAAACTTTCAAATAGGTTTTGTGTAGTGCCACTACCACCTGTACCTTCGTTGAGATCATTTGCTGGCTCAAATGCACTATTTGTAGAATTCCACTTGAGCACTTGACCTTCAGATGGACCGCCGCCAACAGTCAGATCAACGTCTGCCAACTCACCAATAGATGATCCAACATCTATCAGTTGAATCCAACTACCATGAGCGAAGTAACCATGACTTTCATCATGCACATGTGCAAACATACCATGATGTGTTGCTACATCGGGGAGGTCAGATAAAGCAGTATATGGAGCAGACCACTTAAAGTATCCATCTGCACCATCAACATATGCTAAGGCACTGCCTGCTCCACCTTTCCAAAATTTAATATCACCCGTGCCATCAGGCATGATATTAACATCTCCGTTGTTTTCGGAAACAATCTTAAACGTCTTGACGTTTAGATCTACACTAAGTGCATCAAAATGAGACTCAGTAAACTGAGTGCCATTCCATTTCAATACTTGCCCATCAAGAGGACTACCTATACTAAGTTGTAGGTTTGTTTCATTACCAAGATTATTGTAAATTTCATCAATGACATTATTGAGTTTGATAGCGCCATCGCGGAGACTATCACCCAACCCGTCGTTAGCTGAACTACCAATACTGAGGTTTTGCTTGGCCATGGATTGCTATTCTTCTACAGTGTTATTTAGGTGCTTAGGTGCCATCAAAAGTTTGACTCGTAGAATCAAATGTAGATGATGTGCTATCGAAACGATTTGCAACATCTCCTCCTCCACCAGATCCAGTTACTGTTAACGTAGCAGAATTTGAATCTAAAGGAGTATTTGATGCATTATCTTGAGGAAGTGGTCCTCTAATACGACAACGATACTTATATCCAGTCATGTATGACAAAGCAGTGACTGAGTATGATGCTGAAGTTGCACCTGTCACTGCAGCGAAAGCGAATCCACCATCAGTAGATCTATACCATTGATACCCAATGGATCCATCTTCAGGAAGGATCTGTGCATTTACCGTAAACGTAGCACTCTCATTTGCATTAGCGGTAGCATTTGCTGGTTGCAATGTAAACTGTAGAGTAGGTGCTACTGGTGCAGGACCACCACCACCTGGATCCACAGGAGGAGCAACTGGATTTGCTCCGTTATTTAATGGTGTATCTATAACTTCACGAGAAGTAATACCTACAATGTATGGAAACTCAGGATGATCAATATCTGTAGGATCAACCGATATGAAATACGCATATGTGCCATTTTGAAACTCTGGAGTTATACAAAATTTACCATTATGGATATCTAAAGTTCCTGTCCCTTCAATATATTCATAGTCCTGAACAAGAGATCCCGCTGGGGGATTATCACTAGTAGTCCCATAATCAGGTCTACCTGATACTTCAATATCTCTAACGGAATACGAGCTACTCTGGATTGATACTCCACTCAAATTGTCCCATGATGAAGTATATCCATATGGACCATAAATTGGAAATCCATCAAATGCATATCCAACTATTTTTGAATGTCCATCTGGGTGGCGAATATTATTACCATTAAATTGAGTTGATCCATAATAATCATTGTATGATGCCATTATGGAATTATCTTTCCAACAATCCAAGAAATGACTATCATGGTAATGATATTGTCCTGTTTGCTCTGGATGTCCACCGCATTCATCTTCACCAAAACTATTGAAAGGCGTATGTCCAGCAGCATTCCAATTATATCCAACAGGTGGAGATCCTCCATTCCCTGCACTGGGATTGAAAATTACTACACCATTTGCACTAATTCCAATAGTGCCTAAGGGGGTAGATGTCCTGCCATTTCTTTGATCGTAGTATTCGTATGTGCCAGAGCCTGATTCTTGATCTGACATGATTAAATCGATACGATCGTCTGCTGCTAACCAGCATTCATCTGCAACTGAAGTAAAAGTTGTCCCTTTATAAAGAAACTTCCTTTTAATCCCATCACTAAAAACAAATAATAGATGATCACCTTCACGAATTTGATTGGTTGCACCAAACAATGAATTATCATTCGCACTTATAATAATGGATCTAATAAATCCTGTTTGTGACCATTGGTTACTGTCAAATGTACGACTAATTCCAAATGTCCCACCACGATATTCAAAATTATGATCAAAATCTTGCTCAGTAACCGTATTTGGGTTATTTGAATTTGGAAATGTGCCATAACTTACAGGTGCTGGCAGTCCATCTGCAGCAACTGTAAGTACTCTGGTGGCATTATTATAACTGGCGGTTGCAGTCATCTTTTTACTTTTATTTAGTTGTCATCGAAGATGGTCGCTGGATTGAAGTTACTAATTACAGTAGCTCCAGTCTGGACACTTAGGATAGCAGATAGCGAATAGACTGGTGTTGCACCCGCTGCAGTAATTGCAACGCGATATTCATCACCATCATCAGATTGCACTGTGTTTCCAGTATCGTATACTGCTTGGTTAGCACCAATGATGTTACTCCAAGTTTGTATGCCATAATCTTTCTTCTGCCACTGATAATTCAAGGTTTCGCTATTGCTAACCGTAGCAACCACAGTGAATGAAGCAGTTGTATTTTGATTCACTGTCACGTTGACAGGATCTTGAGTGATAGAAATCGCACCAGGAGTAATCGTCGATCCTCCAGTATACTCACTACCTTCGCCTGCGAGGATATCAAAACCACCATTGACAGGAGTGCCTTCGGGATTTACAAAATCATCGGGGACTTCATTATCAATTGCAATACTCGCTTGCGAATAACCAACACCTGGAGTCTTAACTACCATGTTGGCAATTCCAAGTTGTGCAACAATACGTGCGTCAAATCCTGTAGATGAAATAACGTCAACGTTTGGTATTGATGTATATCCATCACCAGGAGCAGTCAGACCAGCAGTTGTAACTTCTCCCGATGTCACATTAGCCAATGCGTCAGCATTACGACCCTTAACAGATCCTGTATATTCAAATGTGATCAATGAGTTGGAAGACTCAATAAGAGCAACTTCTCTCTGAAACTCCTCACCCTCAATGACCAATTTATCGCCAGTTTCAATTGGTGGCACAACAGTTGCTGCAACCACGTCAGCGTCACTACCAATATATGAGAATCCAACGTATGTAGATCCTGCACGAGGCACTTCAGAAAAGATGATTCTGGATCCAACAATCTCGTATGCAACTCCAGGTTCTTGAATGATACCGTTGAGTGAGACAATAATGTTGTTTTCTGGGCGGATCACGTTAGAAGAAACACCTTCAGTCAATGTCAATGAATAGAAAAGTCCATCACGCTTGAGGTTGAAAGAAGATCTCAACGAATCAAACTCGAAACTAATATCGTCTAATTGACGTAGTTTACCAACATAATATCCGATAAACTCAGACCCAATATCAGGTGCTTCGGAGAATGCAATTTTGTCTGAGAATGCAACATAAGAGTTAGTTGCACCAGGTGGTTGCAGGACTCCATTCACCCATAGGAGTAGATGTCCTGCAGGATCTGGGAAGTATTGCTCACCATTTGCAATTGTAATATCGAAGGTAGTTTGGACTCCATCAAATCCACGGAAGTAACGCTCAACGCGACCTTCAAGGACCCTGGCAGAAGAAACTGCTCCACCCCAACCATAATCAGATTTAATAGTCATATTATCGACAAATAGACCCACTGCATTTTCAATATGGATTCTTGCAGTAATGCCCTGTTGATCAATATAAACCACACGCCCGTAAGATGTGTATCCAGTATCCACAACTGATGTTACATTTGCGTAGATTGTTGGGAAGTTAGATCCAATATCAATCTTACCGATGTTATTGGAAGAATTTGTCAATTCGGATACTGGAGCACCAGTACCTACATCTACAGGATTAGCAATCCATAGTTTGTGGATTCCATAATTTGGATCAGAAGGATCTAGATTAGTGCCATTAATATACTGAGTAACAGTTGCACGGAAACCTGGATTTTTTTCTGTAGTGCCTTGAAGCAGGGAAACTTCATCTCCAACACGGAATGTATCACTTACACCCGTGTCGATAATTGCAATACCAAGATTCAATTCATAGACGTTAGTGCCATGTAGGTACTGATTCAATTGGATCGCAGTGCCAGAGATACCCTTAACATCTAAGATGTAATCGGTAACGCTACCATAAACAATATCACCAGGATTCCAAGAATTTTGGATAGTCTCAACGTCCATCGATATGCGACCACCCTGGTTACTAATAAGAGCACCAGATTTATTTACATAACTTTCGGCATATGCTTCTGCAGAAGATTCAGAAGCAAACAACCAATCTCCTGCGGCAAAATCTCCAATCTCCAAATCCATCAAGAATCTATCATCCGATGTGCCTGCAGTAGCAGTTGTGCCACTATCAACACCTTCAATTATATCACCATCATTAATAGTGCCAGCAACTGTCATAAGTTTTACAAATGAATTGCCATCATTGTCAGGATCTACTGTTTGTAGTACGTATCCGTTATTAGCAGTCGCACCTTGGACAACAACTTGCTCTCCATTAGTAAATCTATCATAAGTGCCTAATGTCTGAGATACGTTTGTCACTGGGAAGTTCTTGTAGATCTTGAAGATATTTGCAGAATTCAGTTGAATTCTAGAAACTTCGCTAGATGCTTCAGATGTAGATCCATAAAGCACATCTGCAGGATTAAACCCACCTTGGATAGGAGTATCTGAGGGATCTGAAGGATAAACAGTTACATCACGAGTGATTCCACTACGTCTCACAACTGAGAAGAGTTGTGATCCCACATTGGTAGTGTCTACTTCCAATAATCTAAAACGTCCATCGTGGATGTAATGAGCACCAATCTCAAACCAAGTGCCTGTTGCAGACAAGACATAGAAATATGATTGTCCTGACAAACCTGTTAATGAATTTTCAGATGCAGGGATATATGAGAGGACATCACCACGACGGAAGTAATTTCCACGGTTAATTCTAATTCTATATTCAGCACGATCAAATCCAACATCCACCAAAGGAGTCAAAGAAACCAGAGAAGGATCGGTATTATAGTCTTCACCCATCTCATATGTTGTGCTCAGATTCTGAGCATCAGTAGATGCTACAAATGTTACACTTGCTTCTGTTGGGAATGCAGATCTTTCCAATGCAAATTCTAGAGGATTCATTGAAGAATCCATAATAAATTCAGTTGCTTCTTGGAAGTAATCTATTCTTTCCTCGGGACTATATGTGATATATGAATCCCAACCAGGATCAGTCTCAAGTTGATAAAGAGCACTCTTGGAAAATTCTCTAATTCTTGTTAATGCATAAATGAGATGTGATCTAATGACATCTGTAAATGCAATGAAGTTTCCTTCACCATCAAACCAAGTCTGGGCAAGACGGAATGCTCCTGCATTACCACCTGTAATCATGTCATATCGCAATGCCTTAAGCACGGCATCTGGGAAATCGCTCGTGAGGTTAGTTGTTGCGTATGTTGCAGTAACATCATCTACAACCCTTGCCACAATTGCAGCATGGTTGAAGAGAAGTATATCTGCAATACCCTTATCAGTATTTGCACCAGCACCAAGTGTATTTGACATAATATCAAACAACGTATCTACAGCAGATACTTCATTGTGACATGTGCCTGCCTGGTAATTGGTATTGCCAGTAGATGCTGTGGTCTTAGTAACACTACCTGTTAGGTAGTTTACATTATTAACTGCAGCTTCTGTAATTGTGCTTATAACCATTCCAAACAAGGTATCAATCGAAGATGCCACTTGGGGACATACTTGATTCCAAGTGCTGTCGGCTTCAGATCCACCATTGGAAGTATCGTAAGTAATTGTCAGATCTCTAATGACATTTTCAGGACTATACTTAACGGGCCAGATATATGGCAGAGAATAAGAATTTGTTGCAACTCCGCTAGGATTAGTGATGCCTCCAGTGACAATTGCCATCAAAGTATCAATTCTTGCTTCAATCTCAGAAGTCTCAGTGCCAGTATAGTCTGGATCAACTACACGACCTCTATAGTATTCCAAGTTGCCTGTAATAGCATATTGCCAAGAAGCTGTGGGTTCTCCCGATGGCACATTACCTGCTGTGGCACCAAAACCGCCATCATTACCATCTGACCAAACACCACCGCCACTGCCAAGACCAATAACACTACCAACTCCACCACCATCACCACCACCAGGGGTATATGCAGTCCCCTGAATTTCATTGTCAATCCATAGTCTCACTCTACCAGCACCAGTTGCCTGATTGCCACCAATACGGACTTCCCAAGTGATAGTATGTGCATTGCCATCCATAACACCTGCAGTTACCAGATCTGCAACTGGAATATCCAACATTGCCAATCCAGTATCACTGGTGTATGAAGCACCACCAGCGTAGGTATTTCCTCCTGCACCAGCACGTAGTCTTAAGTATGTGCCACTATCTCTAAATCCAAGGAAGGTTCCTATTGTAGATCCACCACCTTCAAAGAGGACACCATCAACTGGATTCGATGGAAGCACCGTGGTGCATTCGCAAACAAAATCCTCATTACTGGTCATTCCAGTTGCAGAATTTGCAGAGTTATTGATATTAACTGTGCCTGATGCAAACGATCTGGTTAAAACATTATTAAAGACTGAGTTGTCAAGTCCATCAGTAATATCGTGAGGGCGAAGTTGATTGGATGGTTTTGCTGTAGCATCGAAGAAACGCTGACCAACTCCATATGCAGCAGTATTCGCAATCAGTTGATCCTTCATTGCACGTTTGACAAGATCTCTTGCCTTTTCCAAAATCCATATAGACTCAGTTGCTTGTGCAGTAATATGATCAAGTGTGCCTGCACTATTCACATAGAATTCTGTAGCATATTGCATCCAGTTTTCACCACCATATTGGAGGTTGAATACTAGAGATCTCAAGATGTCAGTAACATCATGGACACAATCAATAACACCATTGGATACAACTGCACCTTTCTTAGCATCTACAAACGTATGCACATAACCTTGTGCCCATGCAGGAGATGCAGCAACAGACACGGTAATTGTATCTGCAGTTACTGATGTAATTGCAATTGACTTATTGTAGTTATCATCACCAGGACGAGGATAATATTTGGTAGTTGCATTCTGATCTTGTGTGCAGGAGAATCCAATAGATTCGGGTTGAATCGTAACTCTATTTCCAGCAACCAAGGTGTGAGTGCCAATTGTTAATACTGATACTCCAGTAGCAGGATCGTGAGTTGCAGCAGTTACATCAAATATATCTCCACCACGAATTCCACCATTGATTGACAATGAAGGATACTGTGCTTCACCCAAAGCAACTGCTTGCTCGGCAATATATCGAATATTGCCATCAATAGATTCTGCAGTGTCTCTATAATCTGTGGTAAAGGGATTCTGCTCATATGACTGGACAGGAGTGGACTCTGGAGTATTTCCTTCAATGTAATCTCTACCAAATGCATTACGCATTGTAGATAAGCAGAGATCTCTTACAATTTTATAAACGGTAACAGATGCTTCCCACTCTTTTTCAATATGCTTTAGTGAATTGTTTTCGGTCTCAATATAAAGTGCTGCTGCATCATAAGTTTTTTCATTACAATCGTGGAGGAGGTCATGGATGACAGCATTAATTGTATCTTTGACATCATCTTCGCAATTTACATGCCCACCAGGGACTTGCATAGTCCCATACTTAGACAAATCATTCATAATTGCAACTGCTTCCATTGCAATTACATTTTGATTTTCCTTAATTCTATTGACAGCATCTATGAAGCGATCATTAGAATTTCTAGTTGCTTGAGGCCATGCTTGCGGATCAATAGTGATTGTATTATCACGATATGCTGCTCTAGTGGTGTAGAGAGGTGAATAATAATCATCTTGTGCCCAAGCAGGGACACCCAATTCTGCAACTGCACTGCCAGGAGACATTAGAAGATTATTCAGTGCCTTAATACACAAATACTTGGCATACTCAAACGCATCCAACATGGGATTGAGCTCATGCTCAACATGGAGAATATTATCTTGAGAATCAAGGTAGTTATCAATCACATTCTTAATATTGTACGTGCCACCTGTTACGAGGTCAGCAATAACTCCAGGGAGGATATGGGTTTTAATATCATCTTCACATGCACTTTGACCACCGCCAGGATAGACTAAGAATTGCTGTGGATTTCCATCAAGGGTCCTGGTATACTTTGCATTAATATATCCTGCAGTTTCTTCTGCAATGTAGTCACGATTTTTCCAAATCATTACACCAGAATCCTTGAATCCCTGATCTGTAGGTGCGATAACCTGTAAAAGATTATCAATCAATACGCGAATTTCAGTTTGAATTGCATTAGATGCAGGAGAAGAGAAATTATTAGGAATTCTCAATCTTTGACTATAAACACCTGAAAGATCTGTGCTAGTTGTTGTGATAACATCATTAATGATATCTCCAACAGAGTCCCAAGTGAATAGTGTTTGTAGGACTTCCTTACCAATATAATTTAACTCACCACCCTTTGTTAGGTATGTGCGAGCAGTATATAAGGTGTGGTATGTGCCACCTTCTCTCAAGTCTTTAACAATCGCACCAATAATATAGTCCTTCGTATCGCGAAGGCAATATGTAGTACCTCCATAAGAATTATTTGCAGGATCATCACCTGGCATAATGAAATCTGGGAATTGTGCCTTCATTCTTCCGACGGCTTCATCGGCAATCCAAGCATCATTCAATTCAATGATTCTTGCAGCATCCCTTTGATCTTTCCTTCCGAGGTCAACATCTTTAATGACAATAGTCTTGTCTACATAATTAATTTCCTTGGCAGTAGCACTGGATGTAAGAATTCCAGTAAATGTTGCATAAGTTTCAGTTGTAGACAGAATAAATGGATCTTCGCCATCCAGTCCTAATACAATATTGAGATTATTGTAATCAACTTGAGTTGGAGCAACAAATGGTGCAGAATATTTTGCTACTTTGTTATCAATGTAGAAATTATCCAGATACCCATCAAATCCATTAGCAGCGTTGAAGTCGGCACCAATAGTTACTTTGGTATAGATATAATCATTTGTATCGGTGTAGTTGCTTCCTACCTGTGCTCCATTAACATAGAGTTGTAAGGTATTGGAAGTCCTAACCAATGCAATGTGATACCACCCATCGACAATAATAGTGCCACCAGAAATTAACTGAGTGGTGCCATTATAAACTCTCAGAGTACTACCATCCATGACCATTCGTAGTCCAAAGGTGGCAGACAAACGACGCATGTCGATCAGTGTCTGAGTGCCTGTTACTCCATTTGCTCTCCACCAACCTTCGATTGTAAAATCATCAGTTGCTCCGAATGCATATTCAAAGGAGTCAGTTGCTGTCAAATATCCAGCAGCAGGAATCACAATACATTTAGTGCCACTCAATCTAGGACTCTTCTTGACAACACTTAAGGTGCAATTATTTTGATTGGCAAGAGTTGAGTTTGTAAGATACTCACCATCAACCATAGTCCCTGATAACTCATCAGCAAAGATCACTTTCAGACCAGAATTAGATCCAATTGCTTGGAAAGTAGTACCCGATGTAACTCCACGGATTTGATCATTGATTGTGAATAGACCTGAAGACTTATCCTTATATCCTAATTTAATGGTGCGGATTGTTTCTCCAGACTGGAAAGTGCCATCAGTTATAGATGCTAAGGCATTTACATTAGTGAGATTGCCAGCATTAATTGAAACTGTTGCAATATCAGTCAAAGTTGAAATATAAGACTGGACATCAGCACAGTTTGTTGCTAACTGATTACTACCATTTGCATAGTTAGCATCATAGGTAAATCCAGGAGCGGTGCCACCATAAGAAGCAGGATCGTTGAGGATTTCTAGATCTTTACCATAAAGTAAGTTATTAATTGCTAGATATGCAAGATCTCTAACTTTTTCAAATGCAGTGATAGACTCTGCAGTCTCTCCAACTAAACCGTTAGCAATAGGAGCACCCGCTGTGTCAAAATATGACCTAGTGAATGTAACTGTATTGAAATTGCCACCAGTAGCAACATCATTTGATATTGCATCAATGAATAGACCAATATCACGACGACACTTGATTTCATTGGGTGTATAGGTACCTAATGATTCATCTGGCAACTCAGAAAGAGTGCCGCTGGTCATTGCATCATCTATAATTTCCCAAAGGGTGACAATTGCAGCTTGGACATCTTCACAGTTTTCGGTGTCTGTATTATCTACATTACTACCTGCAGTGCCATATGGATCATTAGGTGATGGGTCAGCAGTTATTGTTAGATCTTGATATGCGTCATATGAAGTGCCAGCATCAGGACCATTGACTTGAGAATAACTTCCAGAAAGGTTGTTTGTGATAGACAACAGCATATAATCTTTTGCTTTCTCATATGCCCACTTAGTTTCTACTGATTCAGTATCAACATAAACTAGAGCACCAGTACTATCGAAGTATTGTTGGATAAATTTGCGAGAGTATACATTACCACCACGGAAAGTATCAACCGAAATCGCATCAATAAACTTCTTCAGATCACGCTTACACTTAGCAGCATCAGGCACCACCAAAGAAGGATACTCTGCAATCATATCATCGTATGTTTTAGCAGCGATATACTCCTTATTCTTTTGAATGAAACGATGTCCATCTGCAAATCTACTCCAAGAATTGGTGATTGCATCACCAGGGAAGTAGAAGTCTGGATGATCAACAGCAATTTCTGCTTCAGCAAAATCAATCAATTCTTGCTTATTATCTTTGATTCTATTAGAGGCATCATAGAATCTACTACCTGCTGTCCCATGATATGCAGATACTGGATTTCCATAATATATTCTTCTGTTTTGGATGCTATCTCCCTGAGCAAGAGTGCCATTACTCAATTGAGTATAGACAACTTCTGTAGTTCTTACTTCTTCAAAATCAAGGAAGTCGTCATTAATACGCTTAGAGTCATCATACAACGCAGTCGGTGTAATTGAAGATTGTGAAATATTATCAAGAATAACATTTGGATTAGTAATACTGACCAAACGCTCAAACAGCAATCCATAGAAAGTGGATCCAGGGTTGATTTCCAACTCAGTGACAACATCATCTGTTACAGGATCGCGATATGGACCAATGAATGTAATTTGACCAGCAATTCCAGAAGATGCAGAGTAAATAAACTCATTCAATCTTAGATTGAGGATGCCAGTTTCATACTCAGCAGTACCTGAAGTCTTACTAATAACCAAGCGATCACTAATTACACCCTCATCATCGATATTAGTTTCTTCAATAATTGCAGTGTCTCCTTCAAGGTTAGTGATTGCTTCACCAAACTCAAAGATAGTATTAGTATTAAGTGCAGTTACAGACTGCACCAGTGCTGAGAATAATGTGGTGCGTTGAATTTCTTCATTAATATTGAAAGGACCACCTACAATATTGATGACATCAATATGATTAGTGCCAGAATCAATGACAGTAGCAACGGCATCGGAATTTACGCCTTGGATTTGCTGTCCCAACGTTGGGAAGATACCATAGTTTGCAATACCTGCTTGACCAGAATACAAATTAATTCTATAGATTTGGGTAGGAGTTACCTCAAGGATCCTATAGTTTACTTTAGATGCTGGTTTAGGCGCTTCTGAGAATACTAAATTGCCACCAACAACTTGATATGAGTCTCCAGGTGCTTGAATAACTCCATTCAGTGTAATCATCAACTGATTTTGGTTAACGATTACCTGCTCACCTTCAACTGTGATTGGGAATGACTTATCAATACCATTAAATAGTGGTGAAATAGTATCAAGTTTCTTGACAATAGAAGTAAGGATTTCCTCAGAAGAAGTCAAACGTCTCTTACGGAAGAGCACTTCAGTATTGTTATATTCTGTGTAAATTGGTTGTGCTGCACCAAAAGATGTAATCTGATTTACATTACTATAGTTGTTGATGTTTACCTGCTTGGTAAACTCAGTGCCAATCTTACGACCAGAAACATCCTTACCGCCAGTTATTTGCAACTGACCAAATAGTGCAAAACCTGCAGCATGGTTATTTTCCAATACCTGAGTTTTCCAATCTGAGATTGGAATCTCAGATTTAATAACATATGAGAAATTCTGATAGAAGAAAGAATCTTGAATTTTTTGGACAATTTCTGAAGGTTTGCCCACATCATCAATAAACCTACCAGGAGTCCTAGTTAAGGATCCAATATTAAGGACACCACGAGCAATACTGAGGTTATCAATTACACCAGATGCTTTGGAGATGGTACCTGTTACAGTTTCACCTTCAACCCAATCTCCAGTATAATCAACAATCTTAAGAATCTTAGGACCGATCTGCCAACCTGTATTCGTAGAGACTACACCAGTTGCACTAGACTGCTCAAAGTTGATTCCTTGATATACTGTCTCACCTTCTAAGAATCTAGAAGTTTCTACGATTGCAGTGGCAGCACCACCAAAGATTTCAGTCAACAATACTTGACGACCATTACCTTGAGTCAAGAATGTAATGTAGTCACCAGCTTGAGCTGACTGTAGTGTTAATCCAAAACGAATCTGATCAGATTCAAGAGAATTTGCATTACCTGCAATTGCATAGTAAGTCTGACCAGCAACAAGCGTGGTCAAACCTGCACTACTTGGTTTTGGCAATTCTCCTACTGAAGATCCTACATCTTCTGCACGGAATTGAATTGCTGCCCCAGTTGTAATACCATGTGGGAAGTTAAACTGAAGATAGTTGAGGTCAAGGTTAACAACATAGTTAAATTCAGACTTCAATTGCACTTTAGGTTCTGAAGAGTATCCAGCACCAGGACTCTTAATGACAATTTCGGATAGGCGATTATTTTTGACAATTGCTGTTGCTTCTGCACCAGATCCACCACCACCTTCAATTACAACAGCAGGAGTTGAAGTGTATCCACTACCTGGGTTTGTAATTTGGATCTCAGACAAGATCGAAGTATTGAAGAGTTGAAGATTTACAGGGAATGTAATCTCAGGTCTCAATGTATAATCATGAGAATACCCAAAACCAAATTCGTTATTTTTTAGTCTCTTAATCTTACCAATATTTTTACCTGTTAAGAAGACAGACGCTCCACTTCCTTCAGATGGAATAATAACAGATGCAGATGCACCAGATCCAGCAAGTGTAGATCCTAGGATCCCTGGAATTGCATCAATATCGAGAGTTGCTTCAGTATATCCCTTACCAGGATCAGTTACTGTAATATTTGTAATTGTGCCCGATCCAACTTCATCATCTAATTCAACGGTAACTGTACATTTAGCACCTTCACCATTACCATCAATCTCAACATCATAATATACACCAGTTGCATATTCTGTGCCACCATCATTGATAATAATTTTTTCAATTTGTCGGAAAGAAGCAATATCAGAAATGATAGGTAGTTTCTGATAGAATCCACCTGGAGATACCAATTTGATTGTATTAATAGAACCAATTGCTCTGGTGGAAGTTGTTGAATAGAAAGAATATGGATTATCAAATTCATCAGTAATAACTTCAGCACTGGTATTTTCAGGCTCCCTTAGAAGTGGGAATTTGAAGTTATAATCATCGACAATTTCACTAATAGTAAATGTGCCTTGATATGGTGTTGTTATAATGTCAACAAAAGATGTTTCTCCAACAGGAGAATCTGCACCTATCCTCGATGGATCAAAGTAATAGGAGATATTAGTAACATCGCCAATGACTGAGAATTGCACATAGGGTGCAGTTGATCCAGCCGACTGAATACCTGGAGTTCCTTCTCTAACAATATTATTGAAAGAATATTCCAATTTATATTGGTTGTCTTGGGAGAATGATAGGTAGTAACCAAAGTTACTAACGTCCGACATATCAAACAGATACTTGTGGTCTCTAGTGAAGATTAGAGTTGGATGTTTTGCATAAATGTTGACATTTGCAATTGAATTTGATACAAATGTAGGATCAGAGACTGCATTTGATCTGATTGCAAAAGTAAATTCTCTAGTGCCTAAAACTTGATCAATGAAGAAAGATCCATTGAATTGATCGCCTTGGAATCCTTCTGTATAGATGATCTCAGATTCTTTAAAGAAGTGTGGTGAATTTGATGTGCAATATACAAACTCAGTCCGTGCCTCACCACCCGTACGGATGATATCCATCTCAAGTTGTGCTGTAACTCGGATTTTCTTAACAGAAGCAAAACCACTAATTTCAACACTCTTTTCATCTGATGCTAAAGTGATATTATTAGTGTTGAGAGAAACAACGTCTCCAGGAATGAAACTAGATCCAGGATGGATCTCCTCAATTCTTACTCGATAATGATCACCTTGATCGTATGGTAACAAACGAGAATAGTTACCAATTGCTTCTTTAGTCTCTACAAATGTCCAAGTAACGGTGCCATCGGAAACTGCACCTGTAGTATGTGTAGGTGGAGTTCCTGTAGTAACACCAGCAACGGTAACTTCATATACATTCAATCTATACCAAACACGTTGTCCAACTGCATAGAGGCGATGAGACAACCACTCTGGCATATCCAAATTTAGATATTGAGGTCTGGGGAAAGGATGTTGAGTGAGGTCAACAGTAAACTTACCTGCGTCGTCAAGGAACGACCAGTTAATTACACCATCACTTACAACACCATTATTGTGTGTTGGTGGGATTGTACCTGAAGTGCCAGCACCTTGTGCTTCGTAAATTCGTTTTGCATAGTAAACTCGATCACCTGATGCATATGCAGTATTAGCTTCCCAAGGAGACTCTTCTTCTTGAGTATCAAAATATTCACCTGCGATCTCATTAACATCATTTGCTGTTGTGCGGAATCTATCAGTATCATTAAATGTACCGAAAATCTTACCAACAGAATAAGTAGTGCCAAGACCAGGTTGGGTCAGAGTGCCTTCAGGGACACTGACAATAGTGCCATATGCTGTAGTAATACCAGAGCTATTAAATTGTTGGAGGATAGATCCTTTAGTGAGGACTACTTTTTGATTGAAAGTAAATGTCTTGACATTATCAACCTTTTGATACAGAGCATCACGGAAGTAGAATTTTTTAATTGCCTCTGCTGTGATTGTGAGTTTTTTACCTAAGGGCGAAGGAACTGTTGAAGTTTTAGATGCAAATTGATCTTTTTCTGAAGTGAATGTGTAAGTGCCAGGATTCAACGTTGCTGCTGTCTGGGACATATCCAGAATCTGCAAACCGCCAGGACCAACAACCCACTCAGACAAAGCAGGCATATTTAAATTAGTCCATACTGTAGAAGTCGCAGCATCTGCAAATTCAAATTGACTATGATTTCTAACATTAGTCAAGGCATAGTTGTTACCTTTATTTGTTTGCAATCTATCAAATTTGATCAGCACAATATCTGAAGTATCTGATGTGACAGCAATTTCTTCAGTTGGGACTGTATATGATACTCCAGTGTGTGGGGCAATATCATCAATTACAAAATCGTCAATATGACCAAGGAAGCAATTGGCAGTTGTAGGACTGGACTGAGGACCTGCTACAACGACATCATCCAAACTAATATCATCTGTAGACTGATATGAAATTTGCTGCACACCATTAATGTATACCTCATATCGATAAAGTCCTAAAGACTCTTGACGTTTTTGGAAGGTTACATGAATCCATGCTGCAGCTGCAAATGTAGTCCAGTTAGTGGTTGTAGTTGAAATTGCTGCTTCAACACCATTGACATATAAGACAACTCTTTCATAATTACCAGAAGTACTATCACCATCAACTGTAAATCTGACAGGGACTCCACCTGATAGTGGATTTACATCAAAGAATACGGGCTCATGTGCATTAGCAGAGTGTGATGTAGTATTCATGGCAAACCATGCTCTTACACTCCATTCTGTTGTAGACTTAGCATAATTTGTATATGCAATAGGAGCAACAGCATCCAATCTTAAAGATCCACTGCCAAACTTATAAATGGCAGTATCATGGAAAGTTTGGGCGATATCACCGTATACAATTGTACCAAGATCTTGCTTACTGAAGTCTTCACTTAAATTGGTAGTATTAAATCGGAATGAAGCAATCTGATCCGACTGCATACGATCAGCAGCAATGATACAATCTCCAGAGTTGTCAACGACATGAGATTTAGCATGGAAACCAATATTGCCAGAATCCGAAACCTTAGTTTCTGTAATACGAGTGCCGTCATACTTCAGATACTCAATAAGAGCATATCTTGAGTCTTGTGCTTCAACAACATCACATACAACTGTATAGTTTCCAAAGATATCTACTGTAATGCCAGCATGCTTAATCGATTGGAAATCTCCACTTACACTTAGAGTCTTAGTCCATTCCCAACCAGTGTTTGCAGTTGCATATGGGAATTTACTGACTTGAATCCTATCAAACTTAGATGCAGCATTATTAAAGACATTCCAGACGATAACAGCATCACCATACTCATCAAATGCCATTTGTGGATCTCTAGCATACCCACCAATAACAGGAATTTGACGAATATAGTCTATTTCAATATTTGCACCATCAAAGAAGAATACGCCGAAAATGCAGTCATTATTTTCTTCATTTTCACCAATAAACAGAAAACGATCGTCGGAGATCCACTTAATCTGAGTAAGTTTCTCGGATCCATCCAAAGACGCAATTTTTCTTTTCTCTGATAGGTCACCCTCTGCATTAAGTTGCACAATCCACATATCAAATGGATCTGGAGAGTTACTATCAGTATATCCTGCCAAGTAAATTCTCTTTTCTTGGTCTAGAGCAATACTATTAACATAGTCGCGTCTAGTTGATCCTGAGATGCCAGCAATCGATTGCTGCCATTGGAGAATGCCATCAGCCTCATTTGCATTGTTAAATCCAGACTTATACAGTCCAATCCAGATGTCTGGGTTATAACTATCATTGTCAGGGGTTTTTGTTTGGCCTGTTACATATATGAGGTCGTTTTCTTCGGACTCATCAACGTGCATTTTGATGAATTCGGATCTCTTCTGATTTGCATTTAATGGAATCAAAGTACGATCCCAAATCAATGCACCAAGATCATCAAACTTAGCAAGGAATGCTGCCTCGTCTGCATCGGATTCAATAATCTTACCGCAGATATAAGTATAGCGATCACTAGTCTGCACAATGTCATTGACAGTTAACTGACTAGTTGCTTCTAGATAATCGGCAATCCAATATCTAGTCTTTTTGTATTGCTGTGGATGAGAAACTCTAATCTGAGGGGGATTTTCAGGATCATATCCATTACCAGAGTTAATGATATCTGCAGATAGAATTTGTCCTGTATTCAGGAGATTTAATCTCAGAGATGCATCTTGTCCATCGGCAGCGATCAATTCAAAGGTAGGTGGAATATCTACATTATATCCAACACCCTCTTGCTGCACCGCAATACGCTCAATGCCAGCAACAACCTTAACTTTGAATAGTTTATTAGTATTGTCGATGATTGGACGTGAATTGACGATCAGCTGATCTTGCTGACGAAGCTCATGCTCAACACTAGTAGTGATAACACCATATGGTCTATCACCAATCATCTCTTTGGAATATCCAAGGATAGTCTGACCCTTGACCGATTCAATAATTGCAGATGCACCAAATCCACCAGTATCAGTATTATCAAAGAAGACAGTATCATTGACCTGATAAGAAACACCAGGATTCTCAATAACAAATCCATCAATCTGAGCATTCTCAAATTGAGTGGTTGTCTCAACTTCAATATCAACTCTAGACTCTGCCGATACTTGAGGGAAGTAATCATAGATCTGAAGAGTTGCCTCTTCCGACATTTCTAAGATTTCAGTTTGCTCTGTGGCATCAATTAGACCATCATTGTTACTATCTTGAATTTCAAAGATAATTGGATATCCTTCAATTTCAGTAGTTAATGTATCTGCTTCCTGGTTTGGTTGACGATCAATATCAATATCAACATTTACATATGGGTCTCTATATCTTACAACACCAGTAGGAATATTTTCTTGAGTTGCTTGCTGACTAGAATTCCAAGCATCTGGTGAAGAGTTAAACTGGGGACCAATGATATATGGGAATTCTGCAATACCAGCATCTGATGCATCAATTGTAATAAAGTATGCATAGGTGCCATCTGGATATTCTGGTGTCTTACAGAAACGACCATTATATGTGTCTAGATCACCTTGTTGGAATACATATGTGTAATCTTCAACAAAGCTGCCTGCAGGATATGTTGCAATTGCAGGACCATCTACACGACTAGGATTTGGATTGGTATCAAGATCATAAACAACATTAGTTTTTAAACCATAAGATGTACGTAACCTTCTAATGCCACTATTCTGATCTGTAGGATCTGAATATGCATAAGGACCATAAATTGGGTTACCGTCAAATGCCCATCCAATAATAGGAGAGTGTAAGAAGTTTGATTCTAATTCTCTAAACTGTGTTGTGACAGGATCTAAGAAAACATTATCACCAACAACATATCTCAACTCCTTAGGATCGCTAAGGTGAGCATATTCACCACCAAATTGGTTGTTATATCCAGTAAAGACATAACCTCTAGCAAAATCAAAGTTATCTTCCAAATCATACTGAAGATTTCTACTCCATTGGAAAACCTCAGGACTGAAGGTTGCCAACTCACCAATAGATCTCAGTCTAACTGTAGTATTACCTTGAGTATATCCAATACCTCTGTTGGTAATAGTGATACTTAATACTCTACCCTTATCTTCTCCTGTAGTGCCGATTGTTGCCTGTGCAAGGGCACCAAAACCATCTCCATTGATGATTACCTCAGGCGCAGTTGTATATCCACTACCTGAATTAATAATAGCAATAGAAACAATACGACCATTCAGCACAATTGGTTGTGCCAATGCACCTTCGCCAGAGTTAACTCTGACCTTAGGTAATGAAGTATATCCACTACCGAAATTAGTAACCGATACGGATGAAATTGGTCCACGGACGTTTGCAGTTGCTTCTGCACCTAAACCACCACCACCAGTAATCGAAACTGACGGTTGGGCGGAATATCCAGATCCAGGTTGATCAACCAGAATTCTAGTAACTCTACCGCCCGTAATAACTGCTTGTGCCGTTGCACCAGATCCATTACCACCAACGATTGAAACTAGAGGTGATTCTTCATATCCACTACCTTGATTTGTTACTGTAAATGATGTCAGACTACCGTTAACAACAACTTCACCTGTTGCACCCGATCCACCACCACCAGTGATTTCAAGGTTGGGTTTAGTGCCAGCATCATAATTGACACCTACATTGGTAACACTAATAGATGTTAATGGTCCAAAAGTAACAGACTCGCTTGACTTGTATGACCAAATAGACACACCGTTAATCCAAGCACCAATAGGACTATTATTGGGGGTATCTTTACGCTCAGAGATTGTTTGCACACTTCTAGGGAATCTCAGCAATTTACGCTGGTTTCCAGGAATAAGTGCCGATTCACTAAAAGGACCAATCTTATAATTAGGCAGACCAGATGCTGCAATATAGACATACTCATCATTGAAGAATGAGTTTTGAATATTTGTTGTAAACTGGTTAATTACACTATTAATTGAATTTTGATTAGACTTACCACGGTTAAGATCCACTGATAGTAGAATATTACCTTGTGGAATAATCTCCGTAGGTGTTACTAATTGATATGAGAATACTAACGTATCAATACGTGAAGTTACAATAAATGATCCGTTATAAACGACAGGGTTTGCACCATAGATGGTTACAGTGTCTCCAACTAGCAGACCATGGGGATTTTCACAATAAACAGTTGCGGTTTGGTTATTAACACCACCACTTTCAATTCTTGAAACTTGAATAAGTTTTTTGACATTATATAACCAAGAATCTAATTTTTTATCATCATCAGTAGATCCAAGGTTGGCAACTTTTAATTTATCTCCTGCAATATAGTAAGATCCTGTATTATCTAAAACTGTAGTGCCAGCTTCAGCAATACCCAAGATTCTTAGTTTACACTCAGTGCTAGTATTTCTATTAACATACACAAAAATGTCAGATTGAACTGTAGTGCCAGGATCCCAATCTTCTACAATGCCATTTTGACTTCTTGTGCATTCAATAAATTGATTAAGTGATTTTTCTTTGTACTGAACTTGCTCTGTATCATTAATACGAATTGTGCCATTTCTGGATGGCCATCCAATCGTAGAGTCAACAGTAATAATTTGCTCTGTAGTGCTCAAAGGCTCAACTAGAGTAGTCTTGTATGGAATTTTGAAATCTCCCAGTAGAGTCTCTTCGGAGATTGCCAATTCGTAGATAGTATCAGTACCTTCAATAATAGTAATAACATTTTCAATTAGAGCCGAAGCTCCTTTAATATTTTGGTCAACATCATCAGCATATTGATTCAATTCTGAATCAATTAGATTTTTGGGATCTCCTTCGATTAATTCGGCACGTAGAATTGTATCAACGGTCCAAGTTGCAGCAGAAGGACTGATAATCTCATCTTTCGGATAGAAAATATCAATTTCCTCACCAAACAAGATCTTAAACAGATATTGAGTTGCAAATTTGGTGCCCTTAGAAACATAAAAATCTCTAATTGATTTAATTACTTGTACTGGATTGATCTTTGCAAAATCAATATCAATAGTAGGTAAGTATTGGCGTCTAAACTTATCAAACACTTCCCTCAGGAAAAGTGAGTCTAGATTAACAACTAAAGAATCACTGGGGTGAGAAGACAATCTCAGTTGTGATTCTTTAGCAAAAATTTCATTATGCAGTTGATCATATCCAACTGGACCCGATACACCTCGGGAAACTCCCAATAATGCTGAAGGGGAATAATCTTGTCCAGATTCGATAATATCAAAACCTGTTACTTCATCGAAACCAACATCTACAGAAGATCTGGCAGCACGAGGTTCTGCAATATAAACCTTAGGTGGAAACTCCGCAGAATAACCAGATCCAAAGTTTACAACATTGATGTCTGTAATTCTCCCATTGAAGATAGTAGCAACTGCTTCAGCACCAGTGCCACCAATTGGTTCACCATAAGCATCTTTACGATCATCGACAATATAAACCGAAGGTGCATCTGTATAACCATTGCCACCTACTAACATTTCAATGTTAGTGACAGATCCCGATGCAACGGTCACGTCAAGCACCTGTGCGCCCACAGGTTGAATGATACGCACTCTTGGGGGTGTAGTATACCCTCTACCCCTATTAGTGATCAGGATCTCATATACCTGACCATCTTGGTTAATTCTTGCAGTTGCTGCAGCGTTAATTCCACCATCTGGTGCATTGTCAATATAGACTATGGGTGGATTTGAATATCCAGATCCCATATTTGTGACGGGAATGCTACTGAGATTTAATCTACCCTCAGAGTCAATAGTTGGACTCCCAATCGTAGCACCTGTTGGGTTGTTAAAAGTGATTGCAGGAATAAAATCATAACCACTACCAGAATTTTCAATAATGATAGAAGATACTTGACCTGTAGTATCATCAACTGTAAGTGACAATTTTGCTTGAGTGCCACCAGTATTTGTAGGGGGAGCGATAACGGGGATTGGTGGATTATATGAAGAATATCCTTGACCGCCGTCAATAAGACGAATATCCTTAATACCACCAATTAGAGACCTTGCTGTGGCTTCTTGACCATTACTTGCATTGATGGTGACTCTTGGATTGAAATTTAGACGATAACCACTGCCACCACTTTTGGAGATAATCCGATTAATGCTTCCATCGGATCTAACTTGACAGACTGTAGTAGCACCCGATCCATAAGCAGGGGCAATATATTCTACAGAGCGAATTTCAATAGTATCAGCAGCACCAATTAAAGTATCAAAGATGACACTATCTTCAAATACAGAATAATCTTCATATGGGGTAAGTTTAGTCCCATTACGATTAATGATTAAACCGATGTCTGAGGTGGGGATATATGGCGCTGTATCGAGTCTTAATGGATACTTATAGGTATTCTGCCATTCGATGAAAGGAATGGCATCTAGAGTCTCAATAGTTTGGTTTGCATATCCAACCAGATATACGAGTTGAGTAAATTCGGAGTTATCGACACCCAATCTTGCTCTAGGTGGAGAAGTAAATCGAATGGTATTGCCGTCAACAACATAATCAATACCAGGACGGTTAAAATAATTGTAAGTAATTACAATAAGATGATCTGCACTAGTTGGTGCTACAGGATTCCCCAGAAATTTTAACGGGAAGACCGTTCGCACACCATCAAACAGTAGAAATGGATTTTCAAGTTGTTGCTTTTTCTTATCAAACTGATCGAGAGATACCCCTGGCGTTAAAATGGCATCAGGTCCACGAGTCGTAGACTCATAGTACATGACTTCACTATTGATCAGGACTGATCCATTTGTATCTAAGAATCCATCAATAGATTCTACTTCTAGTTTATTATCGTCTAATCCAACATCTTGCAACAAATTTGTCTGACTCGACAACATATTCGTGTCGTAAGAGTCTAGATCAAAATAAGTGAGAAGATTATTTAAAATATCGTAAGGTCTTCCACTTTTCTCTTGAGATTTGTAATACTCAAATAAGAAATTTACAAACTGCTTATCTTCCTCCCTAATAAATTCTGGGAGTTGACCTTCGACGCGATCAGATACGTTGATATTTTTGTTTAGCATCTATCTAGAAACAACCGTCTGGCACTGGATACGTGAACGAATCCACTGGGTAATCAATGATATTTATACCTCCCACAGCACCGAAATTATAACCACTAAAGTTATTAGGATCGAAGTTTGGAATGGGAATACTTTGTGTTGTAAAATCAATTGGATTGACTGTGGGATTGAAAATTGCGGGATCGACTCCAGGTGGAATTACAATAGATCCACCAAATGGCACAACTTGAATAGGCAGTCTTGTGCTATTATCTGGAGTATCCGAAATTGATAAAGGTCCAACACAAACCTTACCTGTGCCATAATCTACAGTACCCACAGTAGGATTCAATATAAGTTCAGTTTCATCTCTCTTAGTAATCAACATAAGGTTGCCTTTTCCATCATCTCTAATATTCACAGGAACTAAGACTTCAGTGGATACATTTGAATTAAGGGCTGGAGTAATAATTTGTGCCCCTGTAGACTCATCTAATGCAAGATTTACTAGATCTTCAGAGTATCCAGTTGCATAGAAAGTACCTGATTTTACTACTGAGAATGATGGAGAGCATTTGCCGTCTCCTCCATCGCCACCGCCACCGCCGTTTCCGCCGCCGCCATCACCACCGTTTCCGCCGCCGTCACCGTTTCCGCCGTCACCGTTTCCGCCGCCGCCGTTATTACCTCCGTTATTACCTCCGCCGTTATTGCCGTCAGGTGCTGTCCCTGCAAAGTCGTTTGGATCGTAAATTGGGTTACCAAAATCAAGACATTGAGTAAATACACCGCCAAATGTAAATTGATCTAAATTTTGACCTAAAGTAAGTTGAGTAACACTACCAGAGATAGAACTATCACTATTATCAATCATAGATCCAAATTTAGATCCATCAATACGATTATTGAATCTATTTGTTTGACCAGACTTGTTGTATTGGTCCATAGATTGCAAAACTGTCGTGGCTAGAGCCGATCCAGTTTTATTTGTAGAATTTCCATCATAGTAAACATATGATTTTGGAATAATGTAGAAGGAAGTTGGATCAACAATGATTGGATCAATAGATGCTACAGAATATTTCTTTAAATTATTTTTAATACGAGCTTTTGTGCTTGCATTTAGTTTATTTCCCGTTTTGGGTCGAATTGCAATATAGACTTTTCCGTAAACTGGTGGGGAAAGACTTTCTCCACCATATGCAGTCACAGATGCTGCTTGTGGATAGATTTCTGAGACAATATTCTCATAATCATTAACAGTTACTGCACGATTCTGTGTAGCATATGCTCTTGGGGCTCTAAACTTAACAGAAAGACCACTTTCCCGATTTTCACCTTGCTGTGCAGATTCTTTAACTGTCAATGCAATACTATTACTTGCAACACTGCGCCCATCACTGTCAACAATGTTACCAATGAATGAAAATTCCTTAGCTCCGTTGGCATCCTCACCATCAGTTTGGACATATGACAGTTTGATGTACTCTCCATCAATTAATTTACGCCCCAATACACCATCACCAAAGATAATGCGGTATCTGAGATCATCAGTTTCTTCCAAATAGTAAATACGGGAAGTTGATGTTATGGCAGTAACATTTTTTACTAAATTATAAGTATCAGTTTCGGAGGATTGTGCATTTGGTGAGATATCAACCGTAAGAAGATCAGTATCTACGTTTTCTGCAGGAATAACATAATCTGATTTTTTGGTGTAGTCAACAGTGTAATTAAATGTTAGTAGGTTTCCTTGATATACTTGCACATTATCAAACATTGCCATCCCGCTAGATTTATCTACAGGCACTGTAATGTCTGAAGTGAGTGTAAATGTATATGAATCTAGCGCATTCTGTGCGACAAATACATCTCCTTTGGATAAAGTCGCAAATTCTGGATATGTAATGCCATTCAAACCTAAAGAAGTCTGCACCATCAGCAATAAACACGCTTTAGGTGCTTTAATCGACCTAGGAGTGTAATTTAATTGCTTTGCAATGCGGACAATATTGTCTCGGACAGTTGCAGTTTCTAAAAATGACTCATTGAGAGCCATATTTGCGTTAAATGCTGTATAATATGTGTTATATGCAAGGACATCGATCAAATATGATGCGCTACTTCCCTCAAAATCGTAATCTGTAAACTCAGAGCGAGTTCTAAGATAAGATTTGATGGATTCTTTAATCTCAAAGAAGTCCAGAGACGTAAGTTGGGAGGGAATTGCTGACATTTTATGCCTTCTCTAAGAGAAAATCGATAGTTTGGGTAATTTGCTCGCCTATAATCGTATAATCAATAGAAACTGCTAATGAATTTAAATCTCCATCAGCATCATCGCGCACATCCACTTTTGAAACTACAATTCGTGGCTCTAATCGCGACAAACAATTCGTAATTTCATTTTTAATTGCATCTGCACTGAATACATCCCAATTTTCAAATAAAAGTCCTTTCACTTGAGACCCAATAGTGGGTTGAAAGAACCTTTCCCCAGTGATTGTTAGAAGTAAATTTCTAACAGACTGTTTTATGGCGTTTTCATTTTTTACGACACCAAAATCGCCAGTAGAGGGATTAGCAATAAATGATACTGCTAAATCTTTAAACCCTCTACTGACGTATTTTTCAGATCTAAATCTGTAAGATGCCATTTAAGACTTTTTAGTTGTTTTCTTTGCAAGCGGTTTAGCTTGTTTCAGATATTTATCACTCTTAACATCAGTTATGAGCGTCATTCCCGAGTCTTGAAATTCGGAAGATTGATCTACTGTAGATTTTCCCATGTTCTTTACTCGTTACATTTTATTTATTCCATTCCCAATGGTTGTTTGGTTGCTCCCACCAGTAATGTAGATCTTCTTTCTTGTCATCGTAGTACTTACCTACGATATCAGATTGAAATTTACTGTGAATATTTTCACAAAGTGCTACTGTATAGTAGTTTTCATGCATGAAAGTATTCATTATCCTGGAAATCCAGGTATAAGTACCTCCACGAATCACTCCTGCCTCAATAAGGACAAAGTTTTCCCAGTCTAAAACCCATTCTGCAAAGTTAAGACTGAAGTCCAATTCATATTTCTTTGAATTTTCGTCTGGAAAGGGCACATTTACTGCTTCAATGTGATAAATTTCTCTATCAACAGTTAGACCATGACTCAAATGTTGAGTTACAATACTAGAATAGTCGGGAGAGACACATAAAAAGCAAGTTTTTTGTGGATGTATGTCAAAATCTGACATTTTGATCTTATAAATGACCTCTTGGATAAGAGCCATTTCTTGATCTTGACTAATAAACAAGAGATCCTTCATAATTATTCCCAATTTGTTGGTTGATACTTTAGAAATTCTCTAAAAGTCATTTTCATTTCCCTTTCAGTCATACCACAAAGTTTTGCAGCATTGGGTAAATTTATTTTGGCGTGGTAAAGTCCTACATTTGCTTCTTTAACCAACTCTGGGGTGGTAATTACCTTAGCGTCCTTGACCACGATACTTTTTTTTCTTGTCATTTCGAGAAGTTGCGCTGAGTTTAGTGTTTTTAGAGTTGCCCTGACGAGTCATTTTGGGATTTCCAGGTACCCAAGTATCCTTCACCAGTCCAGTTTTTGCTCGTGTTGCCATTAGTGCTCCGTTTAGACTTACCAATCATAGCAGATATTTATTATGATGACAATACTGTTGGATGTCCCCATGCAACAACAGAAGAGCAGGGAAGTGACCATCCAGGAAATCCAACACCAAGTGGATCCAGTATCCTTGCCACTGGCAATTTCAATGCAAACACGGTTAGAGTAGTTGAAACAACAGTTCTTACATGTCCAATACCACCATTGTCCTCAATAGTTAGTGGACTGCATAGAATTGGTGTTGGAATAGCACAGATCGCATTGCCACATGGGCAAAGATAGATGATAATATTTGTGCAAGTTGAAAAATGAAGACTAAATGTGTCACCCATCAACATAATGGGAACACTATTCACCAATACAGTCGCTCTGAAAGGATTAACTGCAGTGAGTGGGATTAAAGGATATGGTGGCCACCAGCAAGTAAAATTCTTAATGATAATACTATATGGAATTGGGGGACTACCACACGATTGGACTGAGTGAATAGTTGAAGGTATGCATAATCCATGCCCAGAGCATGGCAGTCCATTGAGAGATGCAACAGGTTTTAAAAATCCGTATGCCATAATTAAATATCGTCGTTAAGTTCGTTTCCATCATCCCAAAAAGTGGCACCAGAGCACTCATCAAAGTATGGGTTGCCCATATTCCGAATTGTCCTTGCTAATGCAATAACACCTCCAGTCAACCAATTTCTAACCATCATTGTGCCATCATAAGATCCCAAGTGCATAACCTTGCCATTACCATCCCCATAGTCATATGTGCGTTGTGGATCAACGGCAATAGAAGCATCATTAACTTGCTCCAATCCACATGCAGGAGGTCCTCCAGTGCCACCAAGAAGGAATACGAATGGGAATCCAAGGTAACCACCAGCAAATGAATTACATAGGGAACAGAATGGATTAACTGGTCCTGAAGGTGTTGTGTGTCCTCCTTCAGTATCTCCAAAGGCAGGTCCTGTAATCTCCCAGAATCGCTCTCCAGGCATCCCGTTTCCATTAGTATCATATCCACAGTAAACGTCTAAAGGAGCGTCTGAGGGCGATCCTGTGCCCCTTACATACTTATCCCAGCAGTCCTGGTTGGGTGCGTTAGTGTCACCTGGATCAGGACTACAATCAAAAGTGAATGCAGTATATTGATTGCCATCATTATAATTTGTAGTAGAAGATGATGAGGAGGTTGTAGTCTCTCCAGTCTCGGGATCTGTAGTGGATGTAGTCGTAGTCGTAGTTTCACCCCATTGCCACGATACTGGATTATTTGATGTTAAACCACCACCTGTCAAATTATCTCCTAACCACAATCTAAACTGTTGGTATTCGGAGAATCCACTTCTATTGTAATCGAATGTATTCTCATCCAATCCTACAGGCACAAATACAATGTCATTTTGATCTGATGGATCCCTATAACATCTACCATTAATTGCACCACGTCTACAACTCCAAGTCCTATAACCACCTTCAGGTTTTCTACTCATAGTGAGTTTAGGTTTTTGGAAAGATGAGAAGTAATTCATAAAGTCAGAACCCATAGATCCAGTGACTCTACCTTCAACCTCCAAAGATACTCTAAACATAGCTTCCTTCTCCTCAGAAGCACAATACTTGTAAGGTAAGTATCCAAATGCTTTTTGATCTCCTTCATCATCAGATGCTAGATATGCACATGGCATATCAAACCATCGTCTTACATTGTAAATGTTAGGTTGTCCCATTGTAATACAACGATCACCACCGAATGCACCATAGAGACCATTCATGTCATCTAGATACGCATCCGCCCTCTTGAATCCGTCTTCCACTAAGGATGCTCCATCTTTTTGAAATGCAGCTACTCCAGGATTTATACTAGTGTATTGAAATAATCCATCCCAGTTTTCTGGCACTTGACCCAACTGTCCTTCTGACGGGATATCAATACAATTTGCAGGAAGGTCAAAACAGAATTTAGTTACGTCATCAGAAATATCAGGAGCACGTAGGTAAGTATCAACAACTGAAACCGCTGGTCCTGTAGTGGCAGTCACGAAAGATCCCTGCATGAATCCATTCAGTCGCTCATAGTCTGCTGCTGGTAATGCACTTTGAAATTTACTTGCAAAACTTGTGCCCATTTCCTCAATGGTTTTTTCACTTTCTTGTTTGTTGCCTTTTGCGATCGGTGGACTTTCATAGTCAAATGTTTCAGGTTCTGCAATGAAAATCGTAGGAGGCTCGCTTTGATCATATCCAGATCCACCATCTACTACACGAATACTTTGAATTGATCCGAGATCATCAATATCAGAAATTGACAATACTGCTTTCTTTAATCTAATTTTCTCCTGATTCTTATCAAGAGCATATGGCACTTGACCTATTTCTACACCATAACTGTCAATGGTCTCAAAAATGTTATCATCAATTGTGAATGATGCATCTGGTGTATTGAAAGATTGTCCAAGGACCTCATCTTCAGATGCAACAACACCATCTTTCATAAACTTAGTTAAGTCACCAGCACCAAAGTCTTCCAACACTCGTGGGTTAATTGCTTCTGCAAATGGTTTCTTATATCCTCTACCACCTGCAACCATGATCACTTCTGTGATCTCACCATTATTACCTACAACTGCTACTGCCTCTGCCTTATCTAATGTGCGAGATGGTATCAATGCTTTAGGATTGATCGACACTTTCCAATATGCAATGCGCTTAGGAAATTCATAGGTCCCTGCGAATGCTGCCTTATTTTTGATACCATACCCAGCAAGCACAGTTATCTCCGCGCCATCTGGAGAAGTATAGGTATCTAGATAATTAAATGCATTTCCAGATTGTTGAGCAGTCAATTCAATAGTGCCTGCTCTTAACTCATCACCATAATATAAGACATTAGAAATGTCCCATCCGTTAATCTTATCACCTCTCTTGAAAGAACCGCTGGTATTACCACCAGTATAGCGGAATAGTAGTGTCCTCGAATCAGTATCAACAATATTAAATCCTTCTCTCACACCAAAGGTGCTGACATCATTAAGGGTAATGCGGGTTCTGGTAGTTTCCCATGAGTCGCTTTTGATCTGATAGAAATGTGAATAGTAATGCGTTGCAGGTACACAGGCTGGCACCATTATAGTGCTAGTAGTGCTACCATCAGGTCCAACTGCAGTTGTGGTCTCCTTTGGTACAGTGGTATTAGGACAACATGCTGCATCGTTTAGAGCATACTGAATACCAAAGATGGGACCATTCCATGGATATGTTGTATCGTACAGATAGTAATAAAACTGTGAGTCATAACTATCCTCAAACCCTAAGAATCTTGGCACTGCTCCTTTGATAGCACCATTCAATCCATACAACCATTCAAAGTTTGCATCGGGATCAATAATCTCTACATTATCAGGATTACCAAATCCAACTACACCTGGTGTCCCACCACTACATGATGAGGGTTTCCCCGCAGTGCCACGGTCCCCTCGACCCCATCCGTTAAAACTTTTACAGAAAGGATCAAATCCACGGAAGTAATTTCCTAAACTATAATTACTACCATCAGCTTCAAATTGATACCACCCTGTCTTATCAATGCATTGACCAGTAGGACCAATTTTACCAATATCTCTTACTTGTACCTTTGCTGCATCTAATGCTGCTGGATCGAAAACATATCCTAAGATACCCTGATAGTCATAACGCTCATTCAAACGCTTCTTAGGGGCAATAGGACCACCTCTCAGGTCTACTTCAGAGGCAGGATCGATTGTATAAAAATCATCAATGTCCACTCCACTACTAGCACTTCTACTACCGTGCTGATAATGATATAAAGGTGTTACACCAGAAATACCAGGATTACTTGTATACACATACCCAATGATACCTAGATCTTTATATTGCCCCTTTCCATCTCCTGTACTTCCAGGAGTATCATTGTTTAATGTGAATACAGTATTGTCAGGCCAATATGAATACCATAGTCTAAGTGGTGCAGTCCCTGGTAAATTCTCATTCAGAATATAAAAGACAGGTCTACCATTACGAGGCTCCTTTGCATATCCTCCCGCTGCGGATTTCCAATCCTCATTCTCCGCACCCATATCACGCTGTGATAACTCAGCGCCGATCGAATACTTATGATCTCTTTTATTGCTCCGATAATAACGATAGACAGGTGATCTATTACCCCATGCACCAACTAATGTTGGATCGTTATCTCCAATATAATGTACACTATCTGTACCCATGGGCATAGACCCTGGTCCTGCCCCCTCAAAAGTAATAAAATAGTCAGTCCCCGTGCCTAACTCAGGAGCACTTGAATGTGACCTATACTTAGACGATGAGGGGCGTTTAAATGGTTTTGTAAATTCACGAGAAGATATAGGGTTTGGAAAACTTCTTGCGGTCTCCTCAACATACGCTGCCATTATATACCAGTTATTGTCTCAATCGTATTTATGCGCTCAAAGATATTATCAAGTAACTCTTTCATGTTACTATAATCTTCATTACCTTCAATCTTATACTTGATCATATCAGCACCTGGTGGTGGTAAACGTTGAATCGCTTCCTCCATAATTGCTTGACGCTTTGCTAGATTCTCAATCGCCTTACTGATATTCTCAAATGCCCACTTCAAATACTCTGCATCACTCTTGAATTCTGGGATAGAATTTTCTTCAGTCATAGTCTCACGCGGTTTTTACGGTTTTTTTCATTCTTCAACGCCTTTCATAATCACAGTGCCGTCAATGTCTTCGCTCCACTCAATCAGAGTCCCCTCTGACCATCCCATCTCGTCGAGTAACTCGTCGGGTAATGTTAGAAAACATTCACCATGCTCATCAACCTCTACAGGTAATACGTGTCTTTTCATATCTTCAGTGTTGACTTCTGAATTATGTATATTTTTCATTATTTGATACCTTGCATACTTACTCTCATAATCTTCTCATAACACGCCTTACAGGCGATCCTGAGAGTCTCTGAGAGGGTAATTGCAATATATGTCAGTTGCTCCCCAATTGTTGTGGTGAAAACCTGGGGAGTACTTTTATACCCTGGGAAATTTTTTTCTGTAGGGGGGACTCGCAATTTCATTTGATATATCTCTCGGGCATTGTGATACTTTTGTAGGTTAGGGTAGTATGCGATTTTAATATACCGCCTTCGCTATGTTAACATAACGGCATCAATAACACTGTCTATGTATCACCTACCACTATGTCGTAACATAATCCCTCCGCTATGTAATAATCACATATTTGTTGATATTGTATGAGGTGATCATCTAGATCTAAGTCAATCAAACGTTGCATCAATTCGATACACTCATCAGGGGGTAACTGTCCCTCATCATAAAGATCTAGCATGCATTCTAGTTGATGTGGAATAGATGCTAGATCGTTGCTGCGACTGTTACTCATGGTTGAGAGAATGACTGTGCGTCAGTGTGTGCTTGTTGTGATGATTTGAATGGTCCATACTTAGGACAACCATCATAATCGTATGCCCAAAAGTATTTCCTACTCTTCTCCCAGATCTTGATATTTACTGGGGGTTGTGTGGCAAGTTGAATAGTTTTCATTGAAAATCTCCTTGGTAAGACTCTTCTAGTGATTCGTTGATGTTATCATCATGGTCGATTGAATCGTCTTCCAACATGTCATCAATCCAATCGGGTAACGTTGGCAAAGTGTCATTCATAATCAGTGTTGTTGTCAACTTTAGGTGTGCGCTGTGTGTAGTCTTCTGAAGAGAAATTGTCATAATCTTTCTGACGCTTACTGCCAGATGTTTGCCTCTTCTCCCTAATAGATTTGGGGCGTCTGCTGTTATGCAGATCGTTTCGTTTGTAAGTCCGTCCCATGGTGTTGTGTGATTGCTTTAGTAGTATACAGGGAAAATGAGTTACTGTCAATAATTTGAAAAATCTCGCTTCATGTGTTACAGTCTTAGACAACAGCAGTAGAGACCATTTAGAGACATTTGTGAGACCTATTTAGGGAGGCAAATAAAACACTAAAGTATATTTAATTAACCATTTAAAGTTATCCACAGAAAAGCGCAATCCTGTGGAAAACTATTAGATAGTTGTGGAATAGTAGTGTTTAACCAATGGGGACAATGTTAGCAGTGAGAGAGATACGTTGACCTTCAGAGTTATTATCAAACCCATGAGTGATGTTAGAAGGATAGATGATAATATCACCTTCTACCATATTGAATGTTGCTTCAGTCATATTGTATGGAGTTGGTTCTGTTGAATCAAATTGCATGACTTGATAGAAATTAGATGCAACGTTACGTCTCCATTTAATGAATGCATGTTTAGATGGATCGTAGTTAACTAGGTAAGTGATGGAGAATAAACAATTAGAGTGCTCATGAGGTGCATAGATTGCCTGCTCATCTGCGAGTTCTAAGTAAGAATCTTGAATACCAAATTTAGTGTTGTATTTGTGAGCGTTATCGTTATGAGATTGAGTTGCTGTGATGAGTTGTTGTGCAATATGTGGAAGGTCTAGGAGTAATTGATTGTTTGGACCTATTTGAGAAATGTTATGGGAGATTGCTTCTCTACCATGTGGATTAACGATTGTGTTAGATGACATCCATTCGAGGATATCTTTCTTGTGTTGAGTATGATTTGGATTAGTGTATTTTGTGACAGGGAGGGGGAATAAACCGTAAGTTTCTACGGTGATTTTATCTTCAAGAGAATCGGAAAGTGTACCAGAAAGAGGATCAGTCATAATCAAGAAATGATTGAATAAGTTACATTAGTTATACACCAACCTGTTGCATCTGAGATCGTATTAGAGAGATCATCTTCTGAATCTGTTTTCCAATTGCCGATGCATCTATTGATGATTGATTGTTGATCTTCTGGTGAGATTGCATCATTACCAGTCTCATCAGTAAAATCAAATTCAATGGCATTGACGTTAACTTGCATGATTAATTGTTTTAGTGAATGACTTGATGCGTTGCCATATCATAGTGTTTGATATGTTTGGTAACTTGATTTCGTGTTACTTGAGAGATAGTAGCACGTTTAATGTTAATACCATTAGATCGATTACCTAGGAGACGATATGCAGTTTGAAAGGAAGTATTAGATGGAAATGATACAAAGGTCTCGATTGTGTTTTTCCTACGTGTAGAGCGAGAAACTTTAAGGATCATTTCACGATAAACTTTAAGGATCATAATAAGATGAGGATGAAAACAAGAGTATAAAATTGAGAGTAGACTTTTGCCCACTCTCTTTTAGTTTTAATCATGCAAAGACGTAACCGCCTTTGAAATCTTCTGTTTTGTATACATTTTTGCCATTCATTGCACCGACAAACTTTCTTACATACCAGACGAAATCCTTCTGGAATACTCCCTCGCCAGCGATGCAGAACTCATCACAAAGTGCATTGAGTCTGGATTTAGTTGTATTGGACTGCCAACCGCCATCGAAAATGGTCAGGGAGCAATCATCAATCAATGCGATCTTATTGCCGTGCAGATAGACAGTGGAAACACCCATATTGGTGACGACCTGAGTATTTCCTGATGACCAGTTGGCATTGCTCTTGATTGCCTGATTCATCTGGGTTTCAATCTTACGCATGATTCTGAGTTGAGTTTAGTTTGGTGTGAGAGGCGGTCTTCTGTGCCCCTCTTGTCTGTATTGTAGCAGTTTTGGGAGGGTTGCCAACGTGTTGACCCAATTTTGGGTACAGTGGCGTGATTGTCACATGGCATCGATTTGTCTTTGAATAGTCTCGTTTCTTTCGTTGATTGTATTAACCAAAGATGAATCTAGTAATCCGATGAGTAGATTAGCACCACAGATGACGATGATAGCAGAAAGAGCGATACGCATGAGGAAAAGATTTAGTAAAGAATGTGAAGTGATTAGTGTTAGATAAACGCTTCAATTACATGCCATTCATATACTCGTGCAACTCTTCTAAGTATTGCTCTTCGGTGTCAAATTGACGACCATGGATAACACAAGGGAAAGTTTTCTTTTGAAACATAGTGGACGCAACTTGCACGTCTTGTTTGTCATAACCCATTTCGAGCAGGGTGTTTACATAAGGATTGGAAGTAGTCATAGGTTTGTATAAAGAAAGATCTGTAAGTTGTTGTAAGGAGTTGTGAAAGATATCAATCATTTGCTGCTTCGCAGTATACATCATAGAAGCAATCAAAGGCATCTAAATCACCCGCAAAGGAGTTGATTTGTGCTTGGTCACATACCCAATCAAATGCCATATCAATGTCAGCACCTGTTTCCATCACAAAGGATTGTAACCCTTGAAGAGCACTAACGAAAGCAGAGTTGTTGAGAAGCATTTTGTTGTTTGTCATGTTTGTATTGTTGCAGATTTTGGGGTGAATTGCTAGGGGTTTTGTGCCAGTCCCCCAACTGGTTTTCTGCTCAAAGGTCTAGCATCATCTCTTCCATCTCAGCGGCGTCGATCGCATCGTGATCCCATGCCACACCGTCGCCAGTGGCACCTAGGAAGGATCCCACGCATCCATCCATCATGCAGCGTTGAAACTTGCTCCATACGCTCTCGCCTGCCTCTGCATAGGTCACACACGCCTTTGCAGTGTTGTAAAGGAACTCATCGTTTGCGATCCACAGCGAAGCGTTCCACGTTTCGTAGTTTGCCCAACCGTTAAAGGTCTCGTTTGCGGTGGTGGTGGCAGTCATGTCGTGTCCTTTGTTTGTCTTGAATCAATTGTAGCAGTTCTGATGCCCCTGACAACGGGTTTCCCCGATTTTGGGTACAGTTCTCCCAGTGTCACAAGGTTTGTTGATATTCTCGCAGTGCTTCGATAATAATAGATTTCAACTCAACTCTCTCCTCTGCTGTGAAGATAGTGCGCTTCTTTACTGGCATTGG